>ERZ773157.7-NODE-7-length-298856-cov-10.229213_pt1 | contig 298856 bp, 267 predicted proteins | sample MGYA00511480_ERZ773157 | MGnify/ENA primary metagenome ERZ773157 (study PRJEB29015, sample SAMEA2737863) | human gut metagenome | biome: human gut; feature: human-associated habitat; material: faeces | place: China | collected 2012 ... | reverse complement strand
TTCGTGTTCGTTCGTACACAACTGTAAAGGGTACGAAATACTACGGCGCTTGGTCGGCTTCAAAGAGTGTGACTACTAAGAAGTAATTTTATATGAGAACAGCGTATCGCAGGGGACTGCGGTACGCTGTTTTATTTTTACTTTGATATTGCAGTTCGAGGCCTCAAAAATTATTCTTTTCCTAGTCTTTCAGAAACTTCAAGCACCAATCGTTGGTCTTTTTCCGAAAGTTTCGATACGCTCTCAACTATTTTCTGTGTCAGGGCAGGATTTTTGCTGCCATCGTCGAAAAACTGCTTCGGAGTGACTCCAAGATACTCGCAAATGGCAAGAAATTCACCAAGGGACGGCATCGTCCGTCCTGACGATATGCTTTGGATATACCCTTTACTGTGTCCGAGTGCAAGGCTCATCTTGTATTCGGACACATTTTTTTGCAATCTAAGCTGCGTAATTCTGTTGCTGATATCCTTTTCTGTCATTTTCTTACTCCCTTCGTCGACTTGTATCACTATACCTATTATAATATATATAATGTGACGATATTACCGCTTATATTAGTATTATTTCTTGACATATACCGCTATAAAGGGTTATAATGTAAAAAGTAAACTAATTTTAAACGGACATACCTTTGTCTGGCAATTATGCTATACTGAAAGCAAGATAAAAACGACAAAATACGATGATTTGCCGCACTAATAATTTGACATTTTTGGTTAAAATAAAAAAATATTCTTCGAAAACGTTATACTAAGCAGCCAGCTTAACAAATTCAAAATCAAATGTGGTATAATTGTAAGAAAGAGGGGTAATAAAATGGAAAATGAGCGCTTAGACAGAGTACTTGAAATATTTTATCGGCTTTTGCACGGCGAGGTCGTGCCTAATCGGCTTATTGCGGAGGAATATAGGATATCATCAAAGAGCGTCAGTCGTGACGTTGCAAGGATAAACGATTTTCTTGCGGAACACAGGGAGCTTATGCAAAATGCCGAGGTCACATATTCGCACAAGGACAGGGCTTACATACTTAAAAGCGACGAGTTTCTGAAAAATCAGGAGCTTTTTGCCTTGGTAAAAGTGATACTCGGGGCACGTTGTTTCAGCAAAGAAGATATGCTATTCATTGTATCTAAGCTGAGAAAGTTTACCACTGCCAATGACCGAAAGCTTCTTGATGAGGTGATCCGCAGGGAGATATATCATTATCACGAGGTACGCTCTGACTGCGACAGCGTGATAAACAATCTTTGGCGTCTTGTGCAGTGCATTGATGGTAAGAAGGTCATTTCGGTGACATATCTGAAAATGGACAGGAGCGAAGTTGTCAGGAAGCTGAAGCCTGCGGCGATAATGTTCAGCGAATATTATTTTTATCTTATCGCATATGCGGCAGATGATACCCGGTACAAGGCGAGGTATTTCCGCATTGACAGGATAAAAAATATTGTTGAGCACAGGGAAAATTTCCAGCTTGATCGTGAGCACAGCTTTGACGAGGGCGACCTGCGTGAGAAAAATCAGTTTATGTTTCCAGGGGACAACGTGCGGATAACCTTTGAGTTTTCGGGGCTGTCTTTGCAGGCTGTTCTTGACAGGCTGCCCACCGCGAAAGTCATTGAGCAGAACGGCACAAAGAGCGTTATCACTGCCGAGGTCAACTACGGCAGGGGGATAATAATGTACCTGCTCTCCCAAGGCTCGTGGGTAAGAGTCCTTGAGCCAAAACCGCTGGTGGAGGATATGCTGGCAGAGATCGGGGCGATGAAGATGAGGTATGAGGAGAAATGATTTTACGGCGGTAATAATTAACTATTAAATATAAAGATCAGGTTAGGATGTATAATATGAGTGAAATATTGAAATTAGAAAATGAGGGACTTGCCGTTGAATTTGAAGTCATACCGGCCGTAAGTGAAACTGACATTAAGCAGAGCGGCAATGACATCGACGCTGCGATAAAAGATATAGATAATTGTCTTAACATCACAAATAAAAAAATCGAAGCTCTTAATTCCGAAATAGATAGGCTTACTAATCACGCTGACGGAATGGATTATATTGTGGCAGTTGTAAGCGGAATATTAGCAGGAGCAATTGATTCTATATGGGTTGGAGATTTTTCATTAGATCGTGCAAATGAATATGGTGATAATAAAGTAAATAACTTTGTGATTAAAATTGCACAAAAAGCAGGTTATACAGGTGAAGATCTTAATGGTGCAGTAAAATATCTTGAAAAGAATTATGCCATCGTTGCCGATAAAGCTACAAATGATTTCGGCGGAGGTTTACAGCACCATTTGCGAGATTTCTCACATCACCCAACACTTATAGGTTTATTTTTCTCTATGCTTACTCAGTTTACACATGAAATATATGGCACAGACGTAGCCGGACACTTTAAAGTGGTTGAAGTGTCTCAAGCAGACCTGATCTTGATCGGTAAGAACCTGCCTGAGAAAATTACATTTGGATTGATCAACTGGTTTTTTCATATGATAAGCGATATGGCTGGCTCATCTTCTTCGATCAGCAAAGGCAATACCGGAACTGGTTTGCCCGGTCCTTTAGTTTCATTTTTAAAGGAAATATCGGCACTTCCAATATTCCGTAAACTTGATGATAATGGATATAAGAAGTTTTCTGTTTGGATATCTAAACTCTTTAACGGAACATTGCTTGCAAAAAAAGATGAAAACGGGAAAATAATAGAAGCTGTAAAATTTGATCTGAGGACTGAAATAGGCGTTGCCAATGAATTAAAAAGGCAAGCTGTTCCAGTGATTATAAACGAATGCATTGTTCGTGGTTTTTATTTTATAAGAAGATTATGCAATGAAATAAAATCAAAGGATATCAGGTCATTTGATGAAATGTCACGAGTTGATTGGAAAGCAACTTTACCATTCAAAAATCGCACTATAGTGCGTATGCTTACAATCTCAACTGGAACGTTTATGGCTTTTGATTTAATTGACGCTGCAATAAGATCAGCGGCAAAGTCAGGCGGTAATGCAGCAGTTTTTGCAAAAGAGTTCATTCTCAAAGTGAATTTTGTAGGTGTGGGCAGATTTGCTATTGCCGCTGGCACGGATATCGGTATGGGTATAAAACGAAATAAACTTAGGAATGAGCGTATGCAGCTCTATACAACAAGTATTAGATTACTAAATGCCAAGGTATATTATTGTGAAGCAAATATGTGGATAGCAGCCGAGGATGCAGGAAAGAGTATCGAAGAAGCATATCAGGTAATGATCGTGTCTGTAGAACGCTATCAAGAAAGTATACAACAAATTTCAAAAGATATGAAAAAATTAGATAAACTTATACCAGAAGCGGAAAAGAATAACCCAGGACTTACAGATGATATTTATGACATCTTGAAGTGGGGATAATAAAAAAGGAGTGTTACATATGAGTAATGAACTTGAAATTTTTAAGGTCAATCAATCTGAACTTCCAAACATCATTACAGATCAATGGCGTGATATACAAGGTTTGGAAGATAAGGTGAAGAAGTCTGTTAAAATGGCTCAGACTGCAAAAACTTCTGCTGACAGGGCTTATGGCAAATCAGCAGGTTTTGGACACAAAAAAGAAGCTATTGAATCTTTGCAGGAAGCTTCTGTTGATCTTGCAGAATCACAGGTACAGGTCGTTGAGGCGCAACAACTTTCTTTTGAATATCAGAAGAAGCTAAGCGAGATAACCAAGTATCTGTTTGCACTTGGCGTAAGTAATATAGCTGCCAACAGGACAGTTGTTCGTGAATTGGAGTTAAAGCTGAGAGGTGCTTCAGAGGGGGAGCTTTCCGACTTGGCAAGAAAAGAAGTTCTGAGCGTTATATCCCAGTTGAAAGCTCAGGAAGATATGATGAATAAGCAAAAGCAAATGTCTGAAACGTTAAAATCACAGGATAAAACGATATCAGAACATCAAAAGAAAGCGGAACATCACGATGAAGTCCTTGCAAAAATGGCGCAAAAAGACAAAGAACAAGACCTGACGCTATCTAAACACACTAAAAAAGATCTTGAACATGATCGTCTTTTAGCTGAAAGAAAACAGAAAGACGAGGAGCAGGACAAATGGCTTTCTGAGCAAGCTGAAAAGGACCTTGAACATGACAGACTCTTGGCGGAAAGAAAACAAAAAGACGAAGAACAGGACAAATGGCTTTTTGAGCAGGCTAAAAAAGATCGTGAACATGACAATCTCTTGGCGGAAAGAAAACAGAAAGACGAAGAACAGGACAAATGGCTATCCGAACAGGCAGAAAAGGATCGTGAACACGATAGACTCTTAGAGGAAAGAAAGCAGAAAGATGAAGAACAAGACAGCAAGCTTTTGGAACATCAGGAATCATTAGACGTAATTATGGAAAGAGATAAATCCCAGGATAAAGCCATAAATAAACTTACAGATGAAAACAAAAAGCTTATGAAACTAGTCGAAGACCTGACAGCAACCAAAAGTGATAAAAAAGCAACTATTATTTCATACATAGTTGCTGGAACATCATTGCTTTTGTCAATTGTTCATTTCTTTATTTGATCATAAACTATATTACTTACTTATTTTAAAAACTTTGTTTTCCATAACCACCCATCCTGTATAGTAACCGTTAAATCCTCCGCACCCTCCCCCAAAAAAATATGACCATGCAAGGAATCACCGTCCCTGCAGGGTCATATTCATTCATTGTCTTTGAATTTGAAATTTTTGTATACATACCTGATCATATTGTATTCGATCTCAGCTTTATTCATCCCAAGGCAATAATATTGTTCCCGCTGGCTTTGAAAACAGCTCCGTCAGATATTTCTCTGCGTCAAGTCCATTCGCCTGAGCCGTTGAAATAAGTGAATATAGTGCGGCACTTGCTTTGGCTCCGTTGGCTGTGTTGCTGAAAAGCCAGTTTTTCTGCCGATGGCAAACGGCCTTATTGCATTTTCTGCCCTGTCGTTGTCTATGGGAACATCTCCGTTTTCTAGAAATGTGTAAAGATATTTTCTCTCATTGACATTTCGCTGACTGGGCGGTATCCGCAAAGCCCTCTGCAAGCTCCGTCAATAAGGTGTTGACTTACACTGTGAAGCGTGGAGACACGCTCTCAGGCATCGCACGGCGCTACAAGACTACTGTTGCAAAGCTTGTCAAGGACAACGGTATCAAGAACTCTAATCTCATTTATGTGGGGCAGAAAATTAAAATCAAGTAGGTAGTAAGACAGCCGACAGGGATTATTCCTTGTCGGCTGTTTTTGTTTCTGCATATTCAATTATATCGCCCGGCTGTAAATTCAAAGTGCCACAGAGCCAATCAAGAGTTTCAAACGATACTATCTTGTGTTCTCTTAACTTTTGGATAGTGCTTTCGGAAAGTATGCCGTCTTTTCTTAACTTGTAGGTGCTATACCCATTTTCTTTAAGAAGCGGCAATACATCTATTTTTATTCTTATCATTATATCACCTCACAATAATAGTATCACATATATGCTCTTTTGTAAAGTGTACAATATAGACAAAATATGCACTTCAAATTCGTGTATATTCTCACTTTAAAAGCATTTACATACACTCTTAAAAAGTGTATAATAATATCATCAAAGAACGAAAGGAGTGAAACCAATGGGTAAGAAAAAAGAAAAAAGCGGCTCAAAAGAGCCGCCAACCTGAAGATAATGCGACCGTCCTAAAGCTGCTTATCATTCAGGTAAGTTTAAACCTCTTAGACAGTTTGATACAGCTTATCAATAAGCTCACAGACTAAAGAGGAATTCCGCAAGAGAGCTGAAAGGCTCTCCGCTGCGGATATTATATCACACAAAAGGAGAAATGTCAAATGGAGATCGTAAGCATTATTCTTAATGTGGCTGAGATAGTTATTCTTATAGCCGCCATAATCGCATTTTTCAGAAAAAAGTGATTAAATATTCGGAGGTAAAAAACATGAAAGTTACAGTACAGAAGATACGTTGCGGTCGGAGAAAGTATATTAGATAGTAGTTCAGCCGTCATCGGAGTGATCTGAGGCGGCTGATTTTGCGTATACGAATTATACACGATAAAGCTGAATTGTAAATATATGCTTGTGAAATGCGAAACAAATGAAACGGCTTAAATGATGTAAATGCGTGGTTTACAAGCAATTTTATAAAGCAATAAAAAGTGGTGTGAAGTGGTATATTTAATCTCTCCATCTCCGCCAGTCACTCGCCGTGACGGGCATTGTCCGTCATGGCTTTTTTTGTTATCAAACTTTAGTCCCGCTCAATAAGTTTGTTTGTAAACTTTACAATGTAGGGGGCGTGCCACTGCACCCAATTCGCTATCATTTATGGTAGCGGATTTTTTTTGCTCCGCCCATAGGTATGATACGCTGGGAGGGGGTTGATGCTCGTCGTGACTGGCATTTTATGTACTCATGCCCCTTGTGCATATGTGCTAAGCCCGCAAGATCGCAATTGTATGTAATGTCGAAAAGGTGCATATAGTCTTGACAAAAGACCGGACGTCTGTTAAACTTATCCTAAGCAAAGACTGGGGACGACACCCATAGAAAATAACAGCGTCGGAGCTAAACGCAAGCCTGTGTAATACAGGTGCTAATTTAATATAGCTGTGCAAGGGGGAGATACCCATAGAAAAAAACGTTATTGTTACAGACATAAACGGAAAACGAATCGGAGCTACCTATCCCAAAAGGGCTAAGGGGCTTGTTAAGAACGGTCGGGCAGAGTATGCAAGCGACTGTGAAAACGGTACGAACTGTACCATAAGAATATTGGATACTCATAAGCCGACCGTGGATGTTACGGAGGTAAATAATATGAGTAAAGTAATTGATTTTGATCCTAGAGATTTTAAGGCAGATAAGTCCTGCGAAAACAATGTCATAGCTAAATATTTTGTGACCGATAAGGACGGCGAAAACGTTATTGCCTATTCTATTGGAAACTGGAATTGGGATTGGACGCAGATATGCTGTGACAAAAAGCTTGAGAAAAATACCGACTATGTTTTCAGATTTGTGATAGTCGGAGGCTATTGCAATACGTGCAATGAAACTTCTCGTTTTGAGATCGTGCCTATGCCAGACGGCAGCTTAACCGATGAAGCTTACGAAGACAGATACACCTACGATCTGGCTCAGAACAGATATAAGCCTGTTTTATGCAAAAAGACCGACGAGGGTATGCTGAGGCTTTTTGAGATACCTTTCAGCACCTTTGATTGCGAGGATTTCAGGTTTGTATTCATTGCTATGCACGCTGTTGCAACGCTTTATGCGCCAAAAGAGTTTTCAGCTTATGCAGAACTTGAGGATACGAATTTTGACCGGCTTCGTGATGAGATCAACAGCAAAAACAGCGAGGATAATTCTGCAAATGTGGTGATGGATTTCACAGGCGCTCATGTCACACGCTCGACTGTCACCGATCTGCTGACAATGGCTCGTTTTGGCAAAAGTGAGAATGTTTGTATTGATTTTACGGGAGCTGTCATAGAGGACGATAAGCCGGACGATATTCAGGCTGATGCAGATGATACCGGGTCTGACGATATTGCTGTTGAGCTTATGGACGTTGCAGACAACTGAGTTTCGCAGGAAGATATACTTTACTAAGATATTATGATTTAATACAGCTAAAAGAGGCGGAGAAACCCATTGATCGGGTTTCTCTGTTTTTTGTTTTAACACAAAAAACCACCCACAGCTAAATCAGCCGTGGGTGGCAATATCATTTCAAATTAACACTATTCTTTATTTTCCCAGCGCTATCTTGCCCATTGCGTCTGCCTGCATGATAGCGTCATAAAGCTCGATAGGCTGTACGTCGCCTGCAAGATTGTGGATAGTTTCGCCTGGGATACAAGCGTTCTTTGCGATAGTTTCTACCTGCTCAGGTGTCGTTACACCGATCTCTTCAAGTGTGACAGGAAGTCCCACTTCAAGGCAGAAGTTCTGTACCTCTTCAAACTCTTCCTTTGGCGCACCCTCAAGTACAAGCTGAACCAGTGTACCAAGGGCTACACAACAGCCGTGGTCTGCGTGCTTGATTCCCAATGATGTTACGCCATTGTAGAACGAGTGTGCAGCCGCACAGTTTACGTTGTCTGCTCCAACACCTGAAAGATATACGTTAGCCTCGCAGATAGCTTCAAGGGCAGGTGTAACTGCGTGTACCTTGCAAGCCTCAACTGCCTGCTTGCCGTATGTTTTCAGCGTGTCATAGCAAAGTCTTGCAAGTGCCTGTCCTGCTCTTGTGATGCCTGTGCCTTCAAGGCTTGCAGACTCTGTTCTTATGGAAGCTCTGCCCTCAAAATATGTACCAAGTGCGTCGCCCATACCTGCAATAAGGAACTTTACAGGTGCGTTTGCGATAACTGTTGTGTCTACCATTACTGCGTCCGGATTGGTAGGATAGAAAAGATATTTGTCAAAGCTGTGGTCATCATTGTATATTACTGACAGACCTGTGCAAGGCGCATCTGTTGCCGCAACTGTAGGCACGATAACAATGTGCTTGCCTGTATAGTATGCTGTAGCTTTTGCAGTATCAACTGCGCTTCCGCCGCCAACTGCAACTACTGTGTCAATGTTGTCAGCCTTTACTATCTCTTCCATTTTGGCTATCTCGCCCTTGCTTGATATACCACCAAATACTTCATAGCGTCTGTAATCGTCAAGCTCGCCAAAGCTTTTCTCTATCTTGTCATGACAGGCTTTGTAGCCGCTGTTTGAACATACAAACAGCCACCTTTTGCCCATATAGCCCATTTCTTCATGAAACTTAAGTGTAGCATCTCTGCCCTGAACATATTTGAGCGGCTCACGCATTGCTCTGAGTCTTCCCATCATAATGAATTACCTCCGATTTGTTTGATTTATTAACTTTATACGGAATTCTCTCCGTATTTTCAATTAGATTATAGCATTTTGCACAAAAGATGCAAGGAACATTTTATAAATGATATGTGAATTATTTGTTGTGGCAACATTTGAAAATGCAAAGCTTGGAGGACGATAAAACAGAAAAAGCGGAGGCTCTTTGCGAGCTTTCCGCCTTTTTCATATGTTCAGCATTACGGAAGCGTAAAACATTCCGTCACCGTATTCAAATTTAGCTACGCCGCTGTATTTGGCGGCAATGTTCTTGACAGACTCTGTGCCGATCCCTTTGCCTTTGCGTTTTGAGGAAAGGAAACCGCCTTCTGGGTCGGTGAGGATAGTTCCGGTGAAGGTGTTGTCCACCGCCAGGCATAGGGAATAGCTGTCAGCCTTTGCTCTGATTATTATTTTTTTATTCTTTGCACTGTCAGCCACGCAGCCGTGAATGGCATTTTCAATAAGATTTCCGAAAAGCACAGAGAGGTCGGTTATGTCTATTTTTATATCATCTGGTATGTCAGCGCTCACCTTGTATTCAATGCCGCTGCTTTCCGCTATTTGAGCAAAATATGCAAGAAGTGCGCTTACAGATGTGTTTTTGCAGTAAATGTGTTCTGATATATCGGGCATAGAATCCCTGAAAGCGTTGAGATATTCCGAAAGCTTATCATATTCGCCCTTTTTCAGAAGCTCCTGCATAAGAGCGATATGATGTCTGACATCATGCTTATAGCGTCTTGTTTCTTTTATCTTATCCTGCAAATAGTCATATTGCAGGTTCTGCATTTCAAGCAGGTGGTTATTTTCCTGAAGCCGCAGATTTTTCTGCTGCTCGATGACCAGCCGTGCCACGATGTAATACACAAGGAACGCTCCTGCGTTTATAAAGAAAAGAGCTATGGTGTTCTTTGGCTCCAGAGCAAGCTCTAAGCTGCTTTTCGCAGAGTTGCCGTAGAGAGTATAATACCATATTATATAGAACGTAAATGGGATAAGCCAAAGATAGCGCCACTCCAGACCTGACGGCTCTCTTTCCACCGCAGGTGTGTAGACCTTTTTCATGTAGATAAAAAGCGGCCCCCATACCACGGCTTCTGTCATAAGCATACAAAGGGAAAACGACCAGCGGTATGACTCATAGGCAAGTGACGGGAACAGAATGCCCTCCAGACATTTTGAGGTAATGACGATAAAGCTTGCGTTATTTGACAGCAGAAGCAGTGTGAAGCCTGTTTTGCCGACCTTGACCTTCACAGCGAAAAAGTAAAAAGCCGCATAGAGCAGGGTGCTGACTGCACTTAGCAGACCTGCATTTGTGCTGAAAAATGCCGCCTGCCAGCCTAAGAAGATCTGCACCAGTGAAAGAGCCACAACAAGTCCCACGGTAGCTGTTTTGGAAAAGCGAAGCCTATGCCGGAAGGGATAAAGGGCAAGCACCATAAGTGGCAGAAAATTCAGAAGGGAATATATGCCCACTTCCACAAGGCGGTACAAAGGAGGCATTACTGCTCACCGCCTTTTCGCAGATCACTGAAGCGAAACTGAGCGAAGGCGTCTAGTGTTTCTCTGGATTTTCGGCGACTTATGGGGATATGTGTGCCGTCGCTCATTATGAAAAGGTCGCTTTTTTGCTGGGCTATCTCATAGAAATTCACGATGACGCCTTTGGTGGAGGTGTAAAAGTATGAATGACTGCAAAAAATGCTCTCGATCTCAGCGAAAGAATTTCTTGAAACTATGCTTTCACCGTCTGTGCAATGGATAGTCACGATATGTGACGCACAGTCTATGTAGATAACATTTCTGAGTATCACGTTCTGACCGTCGGGAAGCTTAACGGAACGCATACGATCAATTTCATCAGAACCGATCCGGTCAAGCATGGCTTTTACTTTGTCAGCCTGAAAGGGCTTGCAAAGATAGTAGCAGGCGTTGAGGTCGTAGCTTTCGCTTGCAAACTCGTTGCTTGAAGTGCCGAATGCGATATGGACGCTTTTGTCTGTTTCACGAAGCTTTTCTGCGACCTCTATCCCTGTCATTTTCCCCATGAATATATCAAGCACAACCAGATCATAAGCTCCCATTTGCCAACATGACAAAAAGCTTTCTCCGCTTGAAAACGTATCTATCTGACAGCTGTGAGCGGTTTGTTCGGAAATATATTCATGAAGAAGTGCAAGGTCGTTTTTATTATCGTCTACCAATGCCACTCTCATACTGTAAAAATCCTTTCTTATACATGATTTCTTAATATATAATAACACACATCAAAGCAAAATTCAAGCATTATTCATTTATTTTGTTACCGCTTGTGCTGATTTTTGACGGCTTGTGTCAAACTTGTTGACAAGTGTGTGGGTTGTGTTAAATTAATCGTGAAAAATTTATGCTCTGAGTAAAAAAGAAATATCAACCCCGAAAAATATTATGGAGGAATTAGAATGAAAAAGAAGATTTTAAGCCTTTTGGTGACGATGGGTCTTGCGGCAAGCTTAGTGCCTGTTTCTGTTTTTGCTGACGGTACAGAGGTCTGGGACGGCTCTATAGCGGGGTCTTTTGCTGGAGGAAAAGGCACAAAAGATGACCCTTATCAAATAGCTAATGGCTCACAGCTTGCGTATTTTGCGAAAAGAGTGAACGCAGAGGAATATGGTGAAAAATATGCAGACACATACTTTGAGCTTACAGAGGATATCGACCTCGGTGGAAAAGAGTGGACTCCAATAGGAGAAACTGTGGCGGATCTTATTATGGGTGGTCATGAATATTTTGTTTTCTCTGGCAACTTTGACGGAAATGGTTATACTATCAAAAATCTTACCATTGGAACAGAAACATCGCCATACAGTGGCGATGTATGCGGCTTGTTCGGTGCGACCAGCGGCACTATCGAGGACGTAGTTCTTGAAAATGTTTCTATAAACTATGTTGGCGGAAATCACAGCAGTGGATATGGCTTCCGCATGGGAGGTGCGCTTGTAGGTTATTCTATGGGCGATATAGTAAATTGTACTGTTATCGGTCTTGACATGAAAGCAGGCTCTGACGGCAGCTATGTTGCTCTTAACAGCATAGGCGGATTAGTAGGCATTCAGGACGGAGGTACAACAGTGAGCCACAGCCGTGTTTCCGGAAAGATAGAGGAATCAACAAAAAAGGGCAATGTTGGTGGCTTTGTTGGTACGCTCGCAAAAGGCTCATCTGCTAAATATTGCGGTGCAGACGTTTCTGTTGAGGTAACAGGAAACGGACGTGGCATTGCAGTAGGCGGCTTCGTTGGAATAGGTAATGGAGTGACAATTGATGAAACTTTGATAGAAAATTGCTATGCCACAGGCAATATAACAGGTGCAGAATATGCAGGCGGCTTTGTTGGAAACATCTCAGGTCTTAACATCAGCAACTGTTATGCAAAGGGCGATGTAAGCAACTGTTTTGTTGGTGCGTCATTCATGGGTACTGACGCTGCAAGCAATAACTATTATGGCACTGTAAAGAATTGCTATGCAACAGGTCTTGTATCTGATATTTCTTCTTTCGCTTATGCTTTTGCTATGCAGAGCACCATGGAGAGAAGCAAGTTTGAAAATTGTTACTATAATGCAGAAAATACAGCAGATGCTGCTGAAAGTGCATTGCCGTACGCCATAGATGATATGAAAAAAGGCGAGTTCACTGATAAGCTTGGCAGTGAAGCCTGGACAAAGCTTGATAACGATACTCCTGCCTGCGGTGCTGAGCCTGCTGACTACAGCAATGTTTATGAAGTGCTGGGTAATATTCCTGCCGACCTTTCTATCTACACAGATGAAAGCGTTGCAAACTTGTACAGTGCAGTTGAGGCTTTAAGAGGGTATAGAGATCTTGCACAGCAGTCAGATGTTGACAAAATGACAAATGATATAAACGACGCTGTTGAGGCACTTGTTTACAAGTCAGCAGACTACACAGAGCTTGACAAGGCAGAAAAGGCTGCAAAGGCTCTCAACAAGGACGATTATGAGGACTTCTCAGAAGTCGAAAAGGCTCTTGCCGCTATCGACAGAACAAAGAACATCACAGAGCAGGCTGATGTGGACGCTATGGTAAAGGCTATAAATGACGCTGTGGCAAACCTTGTAAAGAAAACACCTGCTTCTTCACAGCCTGACAGCGTAAGCAGTTCTGATGCTTCGTCAGATACGAGCAGTTCCGCTTCCGACAGCTCATCTTCTGACAGCAAGTCAGACAGCAGCTCAAAGGCAGCCTCAAACGCTTCAAACACAAACCCATCGACCGGCGTTGCTGGAGGAGCATTCGCTCTTGCACTTCTGAGCGGTGCGGCTGTGGTCATGGCTAAGAAGAAAAAGTGATATATCCATTAAATGGATATATAAAGCAATTAAGTGGGACTTTCATACATTATTTGTTTAAATGAATACCGCTTGTGCAGATTTTTGACCGTTTGTGTCAAAATAGTTGAAAAATTATTACCACTCTGCTATCATAATTATAAGCAGGGCGGTTTTATATCGCAATGCAAATATGATATGAAGTCTTATATTTCGGGAGGATAAAATATGAAAAAGACAAGAATTTTTAGCACAATGCTCGCAACGGTCATATGTATGGCATCTTTGCCTGCAATAAATGTTTTTGCGGCAAATCAGCAGAGAACTACAACTCTTGACCTTACAGTGGCAGGATTTCAGAACGATCAGAAAAATGAAGACGAGGGCTGGAGCTGGGACGCTGATACTCTGACGCTTACTCTTGACAATGTTGATTTTTCGACGGCGAAAAAGTCTTGTGTCATTGTTGACGGAGAAAAAGTTACTAATATAGTTTTCTCAGGAGATAACAAGATGACCTCAGGCACTACAGTTATTTCGAGAAAAGGAAGCGCAAAAGATACCGGTGTAGTACTAAGTGGAAAGACTAAGGACAGTGTGCTTAATCTTGAAGAAACAGGCAATAGTCCTTCAATGGATCAGCCAAATATCACCTTTGAGTCAGGTACAGTTGATATTCAGGGCGGTGCAGCCATTACTTTGTATACCATAAAAGTAATGGAAGCGGCTGTGAATATTGATACAACTATGGCTGACCCTGAAGATGGTTGGAACGATGGTCTGTATGCTAACGGTTCTATCGAGATATACGGTGGAGAGGTCAATGTTAAGGCTGGAAGAATAGGTCTGTTTGTTGTTGGCATAGGCGCTCCTGAGCCTAAGACAGGCTTGATCATAGAGGACGGAAAGTTAGATATCAATGGTAAACTTGCAGATATCTATGTTGGTTCAGGCAATACTAAGAATGCGGTAATTTCCGGCGGAGATATCACACTCGGTGGTAACATCGGAATTTTCCTTTACGATTGCGAAAAGTGCGAGATAAAGGGCGGTACATTCCATACTGATGAATGTGAAAAACCATTCGCAGTTCATAGAGACAGTTCGGCTGTATTTGAGTATGCAAAGGCAGATTATACAGAGCTTGACAAGGCAGAAGAAGCTGCCAAGGCTCTTAATAAGGACAACTATGTGGACTTTACAGCCGTAGAAAAGGCACTTGAAGCTATCGACAGAACTAAAAACCTTACACAGCAGTCAGATGTTGACAAAATGGCGAAAGATATAAACGACGCTGTTGAGGCACTTGTTTACAAGTCAGCAGACTATACAGAGCTTGACAAGGCAGAGAAAGCCGCAAAGGCTCTCAACAAGGACGATTATGAGGACTTCTCAGAAGTCGAAAAGGCTCTTGCCGCTATCGACAGAACAAAGAACATCACAGAGCAGGCTGATGTGGACGCTATGGTAAAGGCTATAAATGACGCTGTGGCAAACCTTGTAAAGAAAACACCTGCTTCTTCACAGCCTGACAGCGTAAGCAGTTCTGATGCTTCGTCAGATACGAGCAGTTCCGCTTCCGACAGCTCATCTTCTGACAGCAAGTCAGACAGCAGCTCAAAGGCAGCCTCAAACGCTTCAAACACAAACCCATCGACCGGCGTTGCTGGAGGAGCATTCGCTCTTGCACTTCTGAGCGGTGCGGCTGTGGTCATGGCTAAGAAGAAAAAGTAAATAAGATCTCCCCTATTGTTGATATTTCGGAGAAGGGCAGTTCCTTGTGGACTGCCTTTTTTCTGTTTGCAGGAAAGCGGGATTTGCCTGCATAATTTGGGGCGCTTTTTTGCAAAAAAACATAAAAATGCAATTATTTTATATCGATAATGCAAAACGGTCTGCATAAGCCTGAGCTAACCCTTGACAATAGTCAATATCTTTTATTATCTATTTTATACCATGAAATTACATTTATTCATAAAAAATCATCATAGATTTAAACGAAATGTAAAAAATCAGCTCACAAAATCTGCGTTTACCCTTGCAATTCAGAAAAATATGTGGTATAATTATATTGCTGTAATAGGAGCACAGCATGAAATGCTGACAGTGTGTTTTCAATTGTCAGATGAATTTCTGTATAGCTTATGCTTAATAATAAGGAAAGAAAATGAATGCGTCAGCGTGTGCTGTTTCATTATAGCGCCTATTAACGATATTTTTTTGAAAAGGAGTTATTGCAACATGTCAAAGATCGATTTGAGCAAGTACGGTATCACCGGAACTACAGAAGTTGTTTACAACCCTTCTTACGAGCAGCTGTTCGAGGAAGAAACAAAGCCAACACTCGAAGGCTATGAAAAGGGTCAGGAAAGTGAGCTTGGCGCAGTAAACGTTATGACAGGCGTTTATACAGGCCGTTCACCTAAAGATAAGTTCATCGTTATGGACGAAAATTCTAAGGACACTGTTTGGTGGACTTCTGACGAGTACAAGAACGACAACCACCCAGCTTCACAGGAGGCTTGGAAGTCTGTTAAGGAACTCGCTATCAAGGAACTTTCAAATAAGAGACTTTTCGTAGTTGACGCATTCTGCGGCGCTAACAAGGATACAAGAATGGCTATCCGTTTCATCGTTGAGGTTGCTTGGCAGGCTCACTTTGTAACAAATATGTTCATCAAGCCAACTGCTGAGGAGCTTGAGAACTTTGAGCCTGACTTCGTTGTATACAACGCTTCAAAGGCTAAGGTAGAGAACTATAAGGAGCTTGGTCTTAACTCTGAGACAGCAGTTATGTTCAACATCACAAGCCGTGAGCAGGTAATCATCAACACTTGGTACGGCGGAGAGATGAAGAAGGGTATGTTCTCAATGATGAACTACTTCCTTCCACTCAAGGGCATGGCTTCAATGCACTGCTCAGCTAACACAGACAAGAACGGTGAGAACACAGCTATCTTCTTTGGTCTTTCCGGTACAGGTAAGACAACACTTTCTACAGACCCTAAGAGACTTCTTATCGGTGACGACGAGCACGGCTGGGACGACAACGGAGTATTCAACTTCGAGGGCGGCTGCTATGCTAAGGTAATCAACCTTGATAAGGAATCTGAGCCTGATATCTACAACGCTATCAGAAGAGATGCTCTTCTTGAGAACGTAACTCTTGACGAGAACGGCAAGATCGACTTTGCTGATAAGAGCGTTACAGAGAACACTCGTGTATCTTATCCTATCGACCATATCAAGAACATTGTAAGACCTATTTCTTCTGCACCTGCTGCAAAGAACGTTATCTTCCTTTCAGCAGACGCATTTGGTGTACTGCCTCCAGTATCTATCCTCACACCAGAGCAGACACAGTATTACTTCCTCTCTGGCTTTACTGCAAAGCTTGCAGGTACAGAGCGTGGAATCACTGAACCTACACCAACATTCTCAGCTTGCTTCGGTCAGGCTTTCCTTGAGCTTCACCCAACAAAGTATGCTGAAGAGCTTGTTAAGAAGATGGAGAAGAGCGGCGCTAAGGCATACCTGGTAAACACAGGTTGGAACGGCACAGGCAAGAGAATCTCTATCAAGGATACTCGTGGAATTATCGATGCTATTCTTAGCGGCGATATTCTCAACGCACCTACAAAGAAGATACCACACTTTGACTTTGAAGTTCCAACAGAGCTTCCAGGTGTTGATCCTGCAATTCTCGATCCTCGTGACACATATGCTGACGCTTCCGAGTGGGAGACAAAGGCTAAGGATCTTGCAAGCAGATTTGTTAAGAACTTTGCTAAGTATGAGGGCAACCCAGCAGGTAAGGCTCTTGTATCAGCAGGTCCAAAGGAATAATCAATAACTCTGATACTATTATATAGTATAAAAGCTGCTGTGCCTTTTGGTGCGGCAGCTTTTTTGTGCTCTTGAAAAAGTGTGATGAAGGTGGTATAATTGGTATGGAGGCGAATTTAGTTTGGAAAAGAAGAATTATGCCGCAAGGGCGGCTATATATGCCATGGGGCTTGTGATACTTGCCGCAGGGATAACGATGAACATCAAAACAGGGCTAGGCGTATCCACTATTATATCAGTGCCATTTGCCATATCGAGTATATGGGACGTGAATTTTTCTCTTGTGACTTTTGCTACATATGCACTGTTCGTTGTGATAGAAATGATAATAAAAGGTAGCGACAGAACTGTTATAGACTGGCTGCAAATACCATTCAGCATTGTGTTCAGCCTGCTGCTGAATATGTTTTCAAAGCTGCTTGATTTTAATTTCGGACATTTGTGGCAAAACACGCTGTATCTGGCAGCAGCAATAATCTGCACGGGTGCGGGAATGTCAATGATGATAGCCATGAAGTTCGTGCCGAACCCAGCCGACGGTCTTGCTCAGGCTATAGGAAAAGCCTTTGGAAAAAACATGGGCTTTGGCAAGAATATTCTTGACGCATCGTGTGTTGCCATTGCCTGCGTGATAGGTCTGCTGTTTGACAAGCGGATAATAGGTATCGGTATCGGAACGGTGGCGGCAATGCTCCTTGTGGGAAGGTGCGTGGCAGTATTCGACCATTTCTTCAAAGACAGAATGAAAAGTGCCGCAGGGCTTGCAGAATAAAAAACGCCGCAGAGGACAGATATCTCTGCGGCGTTTGTGTATTTATATAATAAAAAATCCGCTCTACATAACGTAAAGCGGATACAAGCAAAAGCTTAAACTTTTGCTGGCGCGGATTGAGAGATTTGAACTCTCGCGCCCGTTTCCAGACCTACTCCCTTAGCAGGGGAGCCCCTTCACCACTTGGGTAAATCCGCAAACCTGTATATATAAAAAATGTGGCGGACAGGGTGGGATTCGAACCCACGGTACGTTGCCGTATCACTGGTTTTCAAGACCAGCTCCTTAAACCACTCGGACACCTGTCCACATTAATTATTTGTTTTTGTGTCGTTCTCTCTCAGCGACTTAATTATTATAGCACAGTTCATCTGTCTTGTCAACCCCTTTTTCAAATTTTTTTGCGAAATTTTTTAAAGCATAAATATTCCTTCGTATGCTAACGATACTTGACGAAATCTTATAAATATGGTATAATAAATCACAGCTTTGTATGTTTTATCACTTTATATGATAATTTATACAGAAATTTTTTATGGAGGCGACTTTATTATGAAGATGACTGTAAGTCAGGCTATGGTTGAATGTTTGAAAGCTGAGAACGTAAAAGTCGTCTTTGGCTATCCCGGAGCTGCTATCTGTCCTTTCTATGACGCTTTGCTGGATGCTGAAAACGACATCAGGCAGGTGCTCGTGAGACAGGAAGCTAACGGTGGTCATGCGGCTAACGGCTATGCACGAATTTCAGGTAAGCCTGCGGTCTGTATCGCTACATCAGGTCCGGGTGCAACTAATCTTATTACTGCTATTGCTACCGCTTATGCGGATTCTATACCTATCGTGTGCATAACAGGTCAGGTGAATACCGACCAGATAGGATCTGACGTTTTTCAGGAGGCTGACATTACAGGCTCGGCTGAGCCGTTCGTTAAGCACAGCTATCTTCTCAAAGACCCTGAGGACACTGCAAGAGTTTTCAAGGAAGCTTTCTATATAGCAGGCACGGGCAGACCGGGTCCTGTTCTTATAGATATCCCTATGGACGTTCAGAAAGCTGTTATCGACTTTGAGTACCCTGAAAAGTGTGAGATAAGAAGCTATAAGCCTACCACCAAGGGCAACTACGTTCAGGTAAGGCGTGTAATGGCGGCGTTGGAAGAGGCTGAGAAGCCGCTTATCTGTATTGGCGGCGGCGTTTTTGCCGCTCATGCTGAGAACGAGATAAGAGAGCTTGCCGACCTTATGCAGATACCTGTTATCACTACTATGATGGGCATTTCTGTTTTCCCTGATGACGACCAGCTTTTCTGCGGCATGATAGGTACTCACGGCGTCAAAATGGCTAACGCTGCTGTGAACGAGTGCGACGTGCTGTTCCTTGTGGGCGCAAGAGTTGGCGACAGAGCCGTTAAAACACCTTTGGCCCTGGAAAAAACTACTAAGATAATACATATAGATATCGACCCTGCGGAGATAGGCAAGAATATCGGTGCTGACCTGCCTCTCGTTGGCGACGCAAAGCTTGTTTTACAGCAAATGACGGAGCTTGCAAAGCCTATGAAGCACGATGAGTGGATAGCTCACATCAAGACCCTTGGGGGCGAGAGAAAGTATGTTGAGCCTGCAAAGGGTACTGTCAATCCGAGGGTGTTTATCGACAGGCTTGCAAAGAAAATGCCTGCCAATGTTACTGTTGTGGCAGACGTTGGACAAAATCAGATATGGACCTGCACTGAATATAAGTTCCGCAAAGAGGGCAGACTTCTTACCTCAGGCGGCATGGGTACGATGGGCTATTCTGTGCCTGCGGCGATAGGTGCAAAAATGGCTGACGACAGCAGAGCAACAGTTGCTATATGCGGTGACGGAGCTTTTCAGATGTCATTCATGGAGCTTGCAACAGCCGTTCAGTTCGGCGTTGATATAAAGGTGGTAGTAATGACAAACAACCGCCTTGGCATGGTAAGAGAGCTTCAGACAAACGGCTATCATGACAGGCAAACTGCTGTTTTCCTTGACGGTTCTCCTGACTTTATCAAGCTTGCAGAAGCTTACGGCATACCTGCAATGAGAGTTTATGACGATGATACTATGGAAAAGGGCGTCGAAATGCTTGCTGAACATAAGGGTATATGCCTTGTTGAAGTCGTTGTGGATAAGGATATGCCAACATTATAAGGCCAATATTTTAACTATCTGTAGCGTTTACAGTATATAGCGTTTACGTTCAAGAAATCTTAATAATAAACTGATATAATTAAAAATCAAGGAAAGGTTTCCTTATGGAGGTTGATTTATGAAACATACGATCTCAGTTCTTGTAGAAAACCACAGCGGTGTTCTATCAAGAATTTCCGGACTGTTTTCAAGACGTGGGTTCAATATCGAGAGCCTTGCAGTAGGTCCGACTCATGACCCTGACGTTTCAAGAATAACGATAGTTGCTGACGGTGACGAGCATACAGTTGAGCAGATCGAGAAACAGCTCAATAAGCTTATAGAAGTCATCAAGGTAAAGACTTTTGAGGCTAATGAGTATCTCGCAAGAGAGCTTATGATAGTCAAGGTGTCTGCGGTCGCAAACAGACGCAGTGAGATAATGACTATTGCGGATATCACAGGGGCTAAGGTCATGGATATAACGCTTACGACAATGACATTGGAGCTTTGCGATACTTACGCTCACCTTTGCAGATTTGAGGAGGTCATAGCACCTTACGGAATAATCGAAATGGTAAGAACAGGCACTATCGCAATAGAGAAAGGCTCTGACACATTCAATGCAGGCAAATAAACTTTGATTATATAGCCGAAAGGCTACATAAAATAAATCTTAAATTTCTGAATTTGGAGGAATTAACAATGGCACAGGCAAGAATATTCTATCAGCAGGATTGCGACATTAACGTACTCAAGGGTAAGAGAGTTGCCATTATCGGTTACGGTTCACAGGGTCACGCTCATGCACTCAACCTTAAGGAGAGCGGTGTTGACGTAGTAGTAGGTCTTTACGAAGGTTCTAAGAGCTGGGCAAAGGCTGAGCAGCAGGGCCTTACAGTTATGACAACTGAGGAAGCTGCAAAGACATCTGACATCATCATGATCCTTATTCCTGATGAGAAGCAGGCTGCACTTTATAAGAAATCTATCGAGCCATACCTCACAGAGGGTAAGACTCTTGCATTCGCACACGGCTTTAACATTCACTTTGGCTGCATCGTACCACCAAAGAATGTCAATGTTATCATGATCGCACCTAAGGCTCCTGGTCACACAGTACGTTCTGAGTATCAGGCTGGTAAGGGTACACCTTGCCTTATCGCAGTTGAGCAGGACGCAACAGGCAACGCACAGGATATCGGACTTGCATATGCACTTGGTATCGGCGGAGCAAGAGCAGGTGTCCTTGAGACAACATTCAGAACAGAAACAGAAACAGACCTCTTCGGTGAGCAGGCAGTTCTCTGCGGTGGTGTTTGCGCACTGATGCAGGCTGGTTTTGAAACACTTTGTGAAGCTGGTTATGACCCAAGAAACGCATACTTTGAGTGTATCCATGAGATGAAGCTCATCGTTGACCTTATCTATCAGTCAGGTTTCGAGGGCATGAGATATTCTATCTCTAACACAGCTGAGTACGGCGACTATATCACAGGTCCAAAGATCGTTACTGAGGACACAAAGAAGGCTATGAAGAAGGTTCTGTCTGACATTCAGGACGGTACATTCGCTAAGGACTTCCTCCTTGATATGTCTGACGCAGGTTCACAGGTACACTTCAAGGCTATGAGAAAGCTCCATGCTGAGCATCCTTCTGAGAAGGTTGGCAAGGAGATCAGAAAGCTCTACAGCTGGAACAACGATGACGAAAAGCTCATCAACAACTAATTTGTGGATATTACATATTAGCATAAAAAGAGAACGGCTTGCAAACGCAGGCCGTTCTTTTTGCCTTGTTGGCATTTTATCAATTTCCGCTGATCGCACCTTTGGAGTATGAATAGACCATATAACCATCAACTGTCACATCTACGCTTTTGACATTATATGCACTTCCGTCTTTGTCTTTTTCAAAGTATATTGAAAATTCAAACTTGGATAGATCAAGGTCGCCGTACTCTCTGTCGTGTGACAGCATTTCAAGCCACAATGCATATGCGAAAAGCTGCGGCGTGATGTTATCTTCTTTGTCCATATCTGGCACATACGACATTGCAAGCTCTTTCGCAAGGTCGAGTGAGGTCACATTGTCAAAGTGAAGCTTCTTGCCGCTGGTGTTATACTTTGTTACAAGCGCCTGCGCCTTTTCAAAAATATACTGCGCCGTGGCTGACGGGTCAGCTTCCACAGTGCTGGTGCTTGAAAACGGAGCGGAATCATACACCGCCCAGCTTCCGTCATTGGCGTAGCTATACAGAGTAAATCTGTTTGTGAACATATCCACAGTGAAATAATCTGTCGCCATATTGAACTGTATGTCCGAATCGTTGACGATATTCAGGGTCAGGAGGTTCAGACTTTCGTTTGTGATATATCCATTTTGCGCATAGTTTGACTTTACATATTCTGTTGTATTGTTGCTGTTCATGATATCGTTGTAATAATTATAGTCAGCAGGGGAGTAGCTAAAAATGGCATTGTCTGGGTTTTTCATAGAGCTTTCGTCATAGATATCCAGCAGGTCATTTTTGAGGGTTTGAGCTATAATTTTGGCATTTTCAGTGAAGCTTTCGCCGCTTCCGTATTTGAGAGAAACACTGTTATCGCTGTCTGAAATGGTTATCTTGCAGTTGTTATTCTCAATATGGGCTTCTATTCTGCAATTCACCGCCTTGTTAAAAGCGTCCTCATCAAGGGTTTTTATCTCCGACAGGATATCGATTACCAAAGAATTTGTCCCATAGCTGTTATCATCTGTCAAAAAATCCACGCTTGGAAGTCCGCTGTCGGTTTTCTCCAGCAGGTCAACGTAATACCTTGTGCTGTGTTCCTTGCCCTCGATATTTTCGTCATAGTTGCCGCTGTAGACTATATCGCAGTATGCAGGGCTGTTTTGTATTATGTCGAGATTTCCTACCGTAGAATTTGCGCTTTCAAGCACTGTGTCTGCAAGCTTTATAAAGTCTGCTGAACACAACTGCAGTGTACCTGTATCGCCGGATACACTGCTGTTTGCAGGTGGAGCTGTGCCTGCGTTCGACTCGTAGTCATGGATATTTCTTGTCATGTAAATTCCGCCTGACATTACAAGCGCCACTGCCGCCGCTGCCGCAACTACCTTTGCACTCTTGTGTCTTGCGACTATGGCAGGCTGTGTCGGCTCGGTTTGTGGTGTGAAAGTATCCGTATTTATATCTCCGTTTTGTTGTGGAAAACGCTTTTTGAGCGTTTCTTTGAGCTGATCTTTCTTTTGTTCCGATAGGCTTGCGTTTGCAAAATAATTCTTTATATCTCTTTCGTTCATACGCTCATCTCCTTTTCGTAGTCTGAAAGTGAAAGCTTTAGTTTTTCTCTTGCTCTTTTCAGCCTTGATGTGACCGTGCCCTTGCTTGTTCCCAAAATGTCGGCTATCTCATCGGTCTTGCAGCCTTGATAATAAAAAAGATAAAGCACTATCCTGTATTTTTTATCCAGCCTGTTTATAGCGTTTTGCACATCTATCTGCATATCAGGTGATGAAAAATCGCTGCTTGCACTTACCTTATTTTCTGCACGCAGACGTCTGCCTGCCGACCTTAGCAGGTCTTTGGATAGATTTATCGCCGTTCTCAGCAGCCACGCTTTAAGATGCTCGTCATCATTGAAGAAAAGCTCACCCTGCCTTGTGAAATATTTTATTATGACCTCGCTGACTATATCCTCCGCCTCGTGAACGCTGCCTGTGACTGCCAGTGCCGCTCGGTAGATATCGTCTGAAAATTTGTCAACTATGTAGTCAATATCTCTTGTCAAAGCTGTCACCTCCTTTGTTGTTTTGAAAAGCCTTTCATCTATAACACGAATGTAAAGACCGTTTGATTGCATAAAAAAATGGACGAAAAATAATTTTTTCGTCCATAAAAAATCAGCTTTTGCTTGTTTTAACGTATGACCAGCCATTGCCGAGGTTATCCTCGCCCCCTGATGAGCTTATGGGTGAGCGGTAAATATAGTAATGGTCATAAATGGTATAAAATCTCACTGTCAAGCCGTCGCTGTCGATGTATGTGACGTTCCTGCGCTCCAGCTCCTCAAGCTCTTTCTTCACAGACTTGCAGGCATTGTTTTCAGTGAGCGATTTAATGGAGCATTTGCCCTTTGGCAGTGTCGGCTTTTCGCATGAAATGCTTTCTATCATAAATTCCGCAGTGGTCTGAAAGTTAGCCTTATTGTCATTGAAAACGGCTTTTATCTGGCTGTCGGAGCGCATATAGTGCTGATGCCAGAAGCCGAGTGCTACTGCTAAGATTATGACTATCCAAATTATCCACTTGACTTTTCTGCCTGTTGACCATTTGCGAAGCTTGCCGTCAGTACCCATATCTTTCTCGCTGACAATTGGATTTATCTGCTCGCTCATTATTTTACGAACGCCTCCAATCTGTAGATAGGCATACCCATGTCTGAGAATTTCTTCTCATATTCCGTTACGATATTGCCCTCGAAGCCGCTGTTGTGCAGGTCGAGAGAAATGTTTTTAAGTCCGTAATTTGCCGCAGAGAACTCCTCCAAGGAGAACTCAAAGAAGTGCATATTGTCGGTCTTTTGGTATATCTCGCCTTTGTCCACAAGAATACGTCTGTATATTTCAAGAAAAGCTCGGTATGTGAGTCTATGACGTGCATATGTATTTTTAGGATACGGACAGCTAAAGTTAAGGTAGATACACTCCATTGACTTTTCAGGGATAAAGCAATCCAAATATTCAGCCTCGCCCCTTGCAAATCTCAGGTTCGGTATGCCCTCGTCTATAGCCATTTGTGCGGCGTCAACTATAACGTTACTGCTTTTTTCTACTGCAAGGAAATTCTTGTCAGGATTTCTCTTTGCTATCTCTCTTGCAAACTGACCCTTTCCACAGCCTATCTCCAGCACAAGGGGATTGCTGTTTCCGAATATCTTCTCAAAGTCAATAAGCTGTTTGTTTGATTTGTCCTGAAAATTCTTCTCGTCACGGTCAAGATATAAAATATAATCTCCGCAGGCTTCAAGACGTGCCTCAAGATTTTTCTTTCTTCTCATTCTCATATGGGATAAACTCTCCTGTTATTTATTAGAATATTTGTGCAGAAAATAGTCCTTGTCAGACGTGACCTTTAGCCACTGCACAGCCGACCCTGTGAGCATATTTTCATAAGGATAAACTGTGAGCATGACTTCGGGTGTGTCCTCACCGCTGAAATGAGGGGTCACCTTAAAAGCTATCTCGCAGTTGAGCCGTTGGACGACCTCTTCCTCGGTGAGCTTTCTGAAAAGCACTGAGGTGTCCTTTTCGGCGATAGGTATTTTGGTAAACTTCGCCTGATAAATTTTCTTGCCGTCCTTTTTGGTGACAAGTGAAAAGCCATGCTTCACAAGGGTTATCTTTCCGCCATGGTTTTCGTAGTATTCAAGGTTTGAAAAGGTAACACGTTCGTCATTGACAGCTTCACCCGATATCGAAACGCAAAGCCCTTTGTCTGACGCTTTCCCTGCACTCTCCACTCCGAAAGCAAAGGGAAGTCCGTCTATCATTATCTCTCCGCAGGTGGAAAACTGCAACTTCACCTGCTTTTTCTTCAAGCCTGCAAATGGATTTTTCATGACAACTCCTATATTAAAGGTCGATCTGCACGCCGCCAACAGGTCTTATGGACAGCACATAGCATGAGCCTTCACCGAATACTCTCTCCATTTCAGCCTTGAAAGCTTCAAGCTTCTTTTCAGGTACGAATGCTTGGATAGTTCCTGCAAAGCCACCGCCGTGAACTCTGCAAGCACCCTCACCGCCAAGAGCCTGCTTTGCAAGATACAAAGCCAGTGAAAGGCCCTGCTCGTTTGGGGCAGAAGAAGCATAGATGTTCTGAAGATATTTGAATGATGAATCTCCTGATTCATTGATAAGGCTCAGGAAAGCGTCAAAGTCGCCCTCTGAAAGTGCGGAAGCTTCCTTGCCAACTCTCTCGTTATCGTCAAAGAAGTGGAGCGCTCTAAGCACAGCTCTGTCACTGCACTTTTCTCTAACAGCACAGATGTTTTCAAGAAGCTGTTCCTTTGTTATCTCTCTCAGCACCTTTTTGCCGAAGAAAGCCGCAACAGACTTCATTTCCGCAGGGATAGCCGCATACTCAGGGGTGAGGTCGGCATGGTTGCCCTTTGTGTCAACGATACACAGTGCGTGACCGCTTTTTGTGAAATCGAACTTTACAGAGTCGATAACAGGGTGCTTTTCGTCAGCAAAGTCGATTGTGATAAATCCGCCTACTGATGAAGCCATTTGGTCCATAAGACCTGACGGCTTGCCAAAATATACATTTTCTGCAAACTGAGCTATCTGAGCTATTTCCACAGCAGAAACCTCACCGTCATTGTAAAGACCGTTTAGGATAGTGCCGATAAGCACTTCATAAGCCGCAGATGAAGAAAGTCCGGAGCCTTTGAGCACGTTTGAAGTAGCATAAGCCTTGAAGCCCCCTGCCTTGTGGCCATTCTTCTTAAAGCCTGCGGACATACCCCTTATAAGTGCCGCAGATGTGTTTTTCTGCTCCTCGTAGATCGTATCGTCATCAACGTTCACAGTGTCCATTGGGAAGCCCTCGGACTTTATTGTAATAACGTTCTCTTCGTTGTCAGGAGCGACAGCAGCGATAACGTCAAGTGAAACGCCTGCCGCAAGAACGCAGCCGAAGTTGTGGTCGGTGTGGTTGCCGCCTACCTCAGTTCTGCCTGGAGCTGAGAAGAAAGCAGTTGGCTTTTCACCGAAAAGCTTTTCAAACTCATCCGCAACTCTGTTATATCTTTCTCTCTGAAACGCCGTCATATCGGCTGTGTAGACCTCGTCAAGTGTGTATTTTTTCATTATGTATATCCTCCGAACGTAAATATAAGTATACTTTGTTATTATACAACATTTATGCTCTTTTTTCAAGTACAATTTTTTAAACAAGTGAGGAGGTGAGAATGAGAAATGAGGAGTGTTAAGAATGAGGAATTATGGTATCGCCTGGCGGCGATTTATTTTATTGCAAAAATGTCAAATCAACGGGCGAACACTGTTCGCCCCTACATACAAACAGCGTATTTACGTTGACTGTAGGGGACGGCGCCCTCGACGTCCCGCTTGTTTAAGCCTTTTGCAACACTCTTGTATCGCCTGTTGGCAATCTATTTTTTGTTGCTCAAATCGTGCGCTGCACGTTTCATGTGTGCGTGTATGTGTGCCAAGTGTGCCTATAGGTGAATTTTTGCACAGAAGCTCCCTTGATATTTTATGCAAACTGACAAAATTGCCGTAAGCAAACTTTTTATAACACTCTATTGGTGCTTTAAATCAAAAAAGCTGTTGCATTTTGGTGAAATTTGTGGTATAATTACTTGTGTCTATTTTAATTATTGTTTATTTTTACCGACCACGAAAAAATGGTCGGTGCAGTGAAAGGAAAGATTTATTGTATGAAAAAACTAATGCTTGGAAACGAGGCGTTTGCAAGAGGTCTGTATGAGGCAGGCTGTAAGGTTGTATCATCTTACCCTGGTACTCCGTCAACTGAGATAACAGAAGCTGTTGCAAAATATGACGAGGTATATGCTGAGTGGGCGCCTAATGAAAAGGTGGCAATGGAAGTGGCTCTTGGCGCTTCTATAGGTGGTGCAAGAAGCTTCTGCGGAATGAAGCACGTTGGTCTTAACGTTGCCGCTGACCCTCTTTACACAGCAGGCTACACAGGCGTAACGGCAGGTATGGTAATAGCTGTCGCCGATGACCCTGGTATGCACTCGTCACAGAACGAGCAGGATTCACGTCACCATGCTATCGCTTCTAAGACAATGATGATAGAGCCTTCCGATTCAGGAGAGTGCAAGGAGTTCGCTAAGGCTGCTTTCGAGCTTTCTGAAAAGTTCGATGTTCCTGTTATCGTAAGACTGTCCACCAGAGTTTCTCACTCTCAGTCAGCCGTTGAGCTTTGCGAGAGAGAGGAAAGGGAGAATATCCCATATGAAAAGAATATCCAGAAGTATGTTATGATGCCTGGTAACGCTATCCGCCGTCACCCTATCGTTGAAGCAAGAATGAAAGCTATCGCTGATTATGCCGAAACTTCACCTCTCAACAAGGTAGAGATGAACGATACAAAGATAGGCGTTATCACAAGCGGTATCTCATATCAGTATGCAAAGGAAGCTCTGGGCGACAAGGCTTCATATCTCAAACTCGGTATCGTAAACCCAATGCCAATTCAGATAATAAAAGACTTTGCCGCAAAGTGCGAAAAGGTCTATGTAATCGAGGAGCTTGACGATGTTATCGAAACACACTGCAAAAAGAACGGCGTGAACGTTATCGGCAAGGAGCTTTTCAGCCTTATGGGCGAGATATCACAGACTATCGTTGCCGAAAAGATACTTGGCGAGAAGCCTGAGTATATCACATTTGAGGATAACGTGCCTGTAAGACCTCCTGTTATGTGTCCGGGATGTCCTCACAGAGGTCTGTTCTATTGCCTGCATAAGCTGGGCGTTATGGTATCAGGCGATATCGGCTGTTACACTCTCGGCGCTACAGCACCGCTTTGTGCTATGGATTCAACTATCTGCATGGGTGCTTCTATCAGCGGACTTCACGGCTTCAACAAGGCAATAGGCGCAGAGGCAGAGAAGAAGTCTGTTGCCGTTATCGGTGACTCTACATTCATGCACAGCGGTATGACAGGTCTTGTGAACGTTGCATATAACTCCACAAATTCAACTGTTATCATTCTGGATAACTCTATCACAGGTATGACGGGTCATCAGCAGAACCCTACAACCGGTAAAAATCTTAAGGGCGACCCTGCTTATGCCGTTGACCTTGAAATGCTCTGCCATTCACTTGGTATCAAGAGCGTAAGAGTCGTTGACCCATATCACATGGCTGAAACAGAGGCTGTTATCAAGGAAGAGCTTGCCAAGGAAGAACCAAGCGTTATTATTTCAAGACGTCCATGCGCACTTCTTAAATATGTAAAGCACAATCCACCGCTCAAGGTAAACAAGGATAAGTGCGTTGGCTGTAAGCAGTGCTTGAAGATAGGCTGTCCTGCTATATCTATCCATGACGGCAAGTGCGTTATCGACCATACACAGTGCGTAGGCTGCGGCATATGCAAGGAAATGTGTAAGCTGGGTGCGATATGCGACTAATGATAACATATATTTCGAGGTGTAAATAATGAAAACAAGATCAATTATGATAGTGGGCGTAGGCGGACAGGGCTCTCTGCTTGCGTCAAGAATAATAGGAAACGTGCTTCTCTCACAGGGCTTTGATGTCAAGGTCAGCGAGGTACACGGAATGAGCCAGCGTGGCGGCTCTGTTGTTACATACGTTAAGTACGGCAGCGAGGTATGCTCGCCTGTAGTTGAAAAAGGCGAAGCTGATATCATCATCAGCTTTGAACAGCTTGAAGCCGCAAGATATGTTTCATATCTCAAGAAGGGCGGACATATCATCACTTCAACTCAGCAGATAGACCCAATGCCTGTTATCACAGGTGCGGCCGTTTATCCTGAGGATATCATAGGCAAGCTTAAAGCAGAGGGCGTTGACGTTATCGCTGTTGACGCACTGGCACTTGCAGAGCAGGCTGGTACTGCAAAGGCTTCAAACGTTGTTCTCATGGGCGTTGTGTCAACTAAAATGGCTTTTGACGAGGACGTTTGGCAGAAGGCTCTTGAAAACTGTGTTCCTGCAAAGTTCCTTGAACTGAATAAAAAAGCGTTCGCTCTCGGCAGAGAGGTAAAATAATGGACGAGATAAGCGGTCTTATCATAAAAATGACCGAGTTTTTCAGCGGCGACCCTAAGCGTATACAGCACTTTATAAAGGTGCATACCTTTGCCCGTGTTATCGGCAGGACAGAGGGGCTTGATATCCGCACTATGTACTGTCTTGACGTTGCGTCGGTGGTGCATGATATAGGCATAAAGCCTGCGGAGGAGAGATATGGCAAGGGTCACTGCAGCGGAAAGCTTCAGGAACAGTTAGGTCCTGAGCCTGCACGGAAAATGCTCACAGAGCTTGACTTTGACGAGGATATCATAGACAGGGTGTGCTTTCTTATCGCACATCATCACACCTATGAGGGCGCCCAGGGGCTTGACTGGCAGATACTCTTGGAGGCAGATTTCCTTGTGAACGCTTTCGAGGACAGCCTTTCCAAAGAGAGCATAAAAAGCTTCCGTGACAAGGTGTTCAAAACGAAAACAGGCATTAAGATGCTTGAAGAAATGTACGGCGTATGATACTTGTGCAAAGTTGATACCCGAGTAATATGACAGAAACCATTTTAACAGGAGGTGTGTTCCAATGGGAAAATATTGGAACGAAGAGATCGAGTGCATGGCGCACGAGGACATGAAAAAGCTCCAGAGCGAAAGACTTGTCAAACAGGTCAAGCACGTCTGGGACAATGTGCCATACTACAAGAAGCTTATGGAAGAAAAGGGCGTAACGCCTGACGATATCCACGGCATTGAGGACCTGCACAAGCTGCCGTTCCTTTCAAAGGCTGATCTGCGTGAAGCTTATCCTTACGGTCTGCTTGCAAAGCCGCTTTCAGAGTGCGTGAGAATACATTCAACAAGCGGAACCACAGGCAAGAGAGTTGTGGCTTTCTACACTCAGCATGATATCGACCTTTGGGAAAATTGCTGTGCAAGAGCTATAGTTGCCGCAGGCGGATCAAAAGACGACGTTTGCCACATTGCATATGGCTATGGACTTTTTACAGGGGGAGCAGGTCTTAACGGCGGCTCTCATAAGGTGGGCTGTCTTACTCTGCCGATGTCATCAGGAAACACAGAAAGACAGATACAGTTCATGCAGGACCTTGGTTCTACTATCCTTTGCTGTACTCCGTCATATGCCGCTTATATAGGTGAAACTGTAAAGGAAATGGGCATAAAGCCGGAGGAGCTTACACTCAAAGCTGGTATCTTCGGTGCTGAGCCTTGGACGGAGGAAATGCGTCATGAGATAGAGAAGCTTCTTGGTATCAAGGCTTACGATATCTATGGTCTGACAGAAACAAGCGGTCCTGGCGTAGCTTTCGAGTGCGAAGCACAGTCTGGTATGCACATCAATGAGGACAACTTTATCGCAGAGATAATCGACCCTGACACAGGCGAGGTGCTTCCTGAAGGCTCAAAGGGCGAGCTTGTATTCACAAGTATCACAAAGGAAGCTTTCCCTCTGCTGAGATACAGAACAAGAGATATTTGTATTCTTACAAGAGAGAAATGCTCATGTGGCAGAACTCTCGTCAAAATGTGCAAGCCAATGGGCAGAAGCGACGATATGCTCATCGTTAAGGGCGTAAACGTGTTCCCATCGCAGATAGAGTCAGTGCTTCTTAAGATATCAAAAGCAAGCCCTAACTATCAGATAGTCGTTGATAGGGTGAACAATTCTGATACTTTCGAGATAAGAGTCGAGCTTAATGACGATATGTTCTCTGATACTGTCAAGTCTATCGAGGATCTTGAAAAGAAGATATCCAGCGATATCCATAATATCCTTGGCATCAAGGCGAAGATAAGACTTGTTGAACCAAAGAGCATTCCACGTTCTGAGGGCAAGGCAGTAAGAGTTATCGACAAGAGAAAGCTTGTCTAAAAGACAGGGGGTAATTTTATGACAGTAAAACAGCTTTCGGTTTTTATTGAAAACAGACCTGGCAGATTGTCTGCCGTTACAAAAATACTTGGGGATAATGATGTGAATATCCGTGCAATGTCCCTTGCTGACACAAAGGATTTCGGTATTCTCAGACTTATCGTTGACGATTTTGAAAAGGCAGTTTCAGCCTTGAAAACAGAGGGCTTCTCCGTTACCACCACTCAGGTGCTTGCAGTGGAGATAAATGACCGCCCGGGCGGACTTTCAGAAGCAATGAAAGCTCTCTACAATGACAACATCAGCGTTGAGTATATGTATTCTGCATTCATAAACACTAAGGAAAACACGGCTTATCTTATCCTTAGAGTAGAGAACGTTACAGCCGCTCAGGATGCTTTGAATGAAGCAGGATTTGCACTTATCTCACAGCAGGAATTGGCAAGCATCTAGCTGATTAGTAAATACTAACCGAAAAATCACTTAAAATCTATGTGAAATTTTTATGAAATGCCGAAAACCTCTTGATTTTTTCAGAAAATGTGTTATTATATAAGTATAGTATTTGATATGATACTTGTAGAATTTATGCAAGGAGGTCTGTGAAAATGGCTTATAAGATTAGTGATGAGTGCATCGGCTGCGGCGCTTGCATGGACGCATGTCCAGTAGGAGCTATCTCCGAGGCTGATGGTAAGTGTGTTATTAACGCTGACGAGTGCATCGACTGCGGTTCTTGTGCAGGTACTTGCCCTGTAGGAGCACCTCAGGCTGAGTAATTTACTTAAACTAAGAGAAAACGTCTGTCATATGGCAGGCGTTTTTTTTGCACTTATTTTTTGTGTATTAGTTTTCAGCACATTATCATAAAACTGTCACATTGGCGGAGTATGATGTAAATACAATAAGAGAAAGACAAAAAGATGAAATTTACACATATACTTTTTTCTCCATATATACTTCATATACTTCAAAAAGGGAACGCTGGCTTGTGTCAGCGTTCTTTTTTTGCGTGGGTGATTTTGTGGATAGATATGTAAAATATCGTGGAAAATATGGGCTTTTGTAACGCAGGTGTCCGTTTTTCGGTATTATTAATAAAAGTTTTGCGAAATTTGTTAAAAGTGATAAAAATAGAACCCTTATTGTCGTTCCTGGGATATAAAATGTACAATGGTTGTAACTTGACGTTCATATAAACTTCATAAACGAGCGAAAAAGCGGCTTTAAAATTACAATTTGATTACAATGCCCCTTGACTTTTGTAACCTTATTCATTATAATATGGTGTAGTTTATCACATTTGAAAGGAGCGTTCTGAATTGGGTTATTTGAAGTCGGGGATATCCCGCTGTGTGGCTGTGCTTTCTGCCTGCGGAGTTGTGACAGTATCTGCTGTGACTTTTGCGACACTTGATAAAAACGTTATCCAGCCATGTGCAGTCATGCCGCCTGAAAATGCAAAGGTCATTTCTGCTGTTTCTGACAAGGAAACATCTGAGCAGATCGGGAATATCACAACTGTTCTTACAACATCAGCCGTCAAGGAAACTGCGAAAAATTCTCAGACCGAGGCTGTAAAGGCTGTAAAAACTGCAAAAAGCGAAACAACAAAGGCAACAAAGTCAGCTTCCGAAACAGCTTTGAGATCAGAGAGCGTAACGACCTCTGTAATATCACAGAAGCCGGCGTCAGTGACCGCAGTGCAGAGCGTGACTTCCGCTGACACAAAGCTTAGCATATCAGTAAGCCTTGTGACAAAGAAAACTCAGCAGGCTTCAAAGTCTGAAACAAAGGTTTCTGCTGTTACTTCCGCCCCTGTCAGCACTACTGACAGCGATACTGTTGCCTCAAAGGCTACAAAAAAGACTACAACAGTGAAAACTACTACTGCAAAAACTACTACCACTGCAAAGACAACAACTGCCCCTGTTACGACCACAACGCCTGCGGTGACTACTACCAAGAAAAAGACCACCACCGCTAAGGTGACAACAACTAAAAAGCCTGTTACAACTACAACCACTGCGCCTGTTGTCGACAACGGCAAGACCCCTGCACAGCGACTTAATTCTGCAGTGCTTGATCCAAAGGCGACGCTCAGCGCAAAGGAAGAAAAGATACTTCTGAAATATCTCGATAAGATAATATCAGACGATATGACAAATTATGAAAAGGCTGTGGCTTGTTACGACTACCTTATAAAGAACACGGTCTATGATTACGGCGGCTGGGCAAATCCTGTCAAGGCTGTTCTTGAGGACGGTTACGGCACTTGCACAGAGTATTCTTACGTTTACGCCGCAATGCTTAACTACATAGGCTTTGACGCAAAGACCGTTGACGGCAAGACCGCTATGGCGGCAGGCGGTTACGGCTATCATATGTGGGTGGAGGTAACGATAAACGGTCAGGTATATGTTATGGACCCTCAGGTGGACGATAACATGAGCTGGGGAGCGTATATCTCCCATGACCGCTTCTGCAAGACCTACAGCGAGGTCAAGAACAAGTATATAAAAGACTGATATTGTATCGGGCGGAGTTATCTGCCCGATATTTTTTTACTGTGTTTGCGTGTGGTTTGTTTGCAGTACGTTTATTTGTACATTAAATGATAATATCCGGCACTCTTTTTGTGACAAATTTTTCAGCCTATCCTATAGACAAAAGTAAAAAAGCGTGATATAATTATTCTTGATACATTGTCGGCAAATGCCGAACGTCATTTTGTACAGGAGGATAATTGATGACGGAAAATTCCACAACAATAAAGAAAAAGCCTGCGACATCAGTGAAGAAAAACAGCTCTGTCAAAGGTTCGTCAAAGAATAAGAAAAGAAAGAAAAAACGCAACAATATCGGCATTATCTGCGGCACTGCGGCAGCGGCTATCGTGATAGTTGTGGGCGGAGGATATTTCATTGGAAGAGCTTACTATAGCAACAGATTTCTGAGCGGCACAACAGTGAATGGCGTTGACGTGGGCGGAAGGACATTTGAACAGGCTTGCGACCTGCTCGGGGTGAACGATATGCCTTATGAGCTTACGGTCAAAACTATTGACGGCACGCCTGTTGTTTTCAAGACGGCTGATTTTGATTACAGACTAAGCGGCAAGGACGAGCTTCAGAAGATCTATGACAGCGTGAACAGAAAAACATGGTTCTCTGGATTTATACAGAACTCCACCTATAGCTTTAATGAGGACATCACATTTGATGTTGAGAAGCTTCAGAAGCTTGTGGAGAAAGCAAACTGGGGCGATGTTGAAACTGCCGATGCAAAGCTTGGCCTTAACGAGGATAAGACGGCTTATGTTATCACCCCTGAGGTGCAGGGAAACAAGATAACCGATATGAAAAAGCTTGAAGCTTATGTTACGCAAAGCGTGGCGGCAGGTGAGCTTAGCGTTGAGCTTGACAAGGACACAGGTTGTTATTCTCTTCCAAAGGTGAAGAGCGCAGACCTTGAGGACGATTGCAAGAAACGAAATGACGTTTTCCAGCTTTCTGTCACATACGATTTTGACTACACCACAGAAACTCTCACGGGCGAGGAGCTTATGAAGATTATAAAGCTCAAAGATGACGGAAGCTACACTGTGGACAGAAAGAAAGCCATGGAGTATGTGGAAAAGCTCGCAAAGAAGTATGATACATATAATACTAAGAGAAAATTCCACGCCACTTTGCAGGGCGACATAATCGTGCCGACAAGCTCTGATGCTAAATACGGCTGGTGGATAGATCAGGAAAAGACTTGTGACGATCTTGTGGATATGCTTGAAAAGGGCGAGAGCGTTGACAAGGTAGACCCTATCTATTACAGTACCGGTTATTATGACTTTACAGGCGTTGAGTCTGCGAGAAGCAAGGACGATGATATAGGCGACACTTATATTGAGATAGACCTTACCGACCAGCACTTGTGGTATTATGAAAAGGGTAAGAAAAAGCTCGATACCTATATAGTTTCAGGTCAAACCACATCTAAGGCGAGAACAACTCTCCCTGGTGTTTATAAGCTGTGGTCAAAGGAGACCAACAAGCGTATGAAAGACACCAATGCCGACGGCGACGAGTGGGATACAAAGTGCAACTTCTGGAACAATGTTTCTCTCTGCGGAATAGGTCTTCACGATTCAACGTGGCGAGGCGGATATTTCGGCGGTGAGATATACAAATACAACGGCTCTCACGGCTGTATAAATATGAGCTATGATGACGCCAAATATGTTTATGACAACGTGCCTTACGGTACGCCTGTTGTTATGTACTACAAGTCTGCGGATAAATAATAAGGACGGTCAAGGTATCATGCCTTGACCGCTTTTTGTAAGGAGTGTTTTTTATGGAAAAGATATTATACAGAGAGGGCTTTACGGCTGAGGAGCTTCCAAATGAGGTGATAGAGCGTATCAAAGGCGTTTCCTATAAGGAAAATCCCTATGTGAAGCTGGGCGACCTTGCATATCTTCGTGTGAGATATTATGACTTTGAGCATAAGGTGCAGTCGGGGGAGCTTATCGTGGCGAGGAAGCTTGCGGAGGAGGTTCTGGATATCTTCTATGAGCTTTTCGAGGGCGGTTATGAGATAGAAAAGATCAGGCTCGTGGACGAGTATGACGCTGATGATGAAAGGTCAATGGCGGATAACAATTCCTCTGCCTTCAACTATAGGGTTGTGGCTGGTACCAACACTATCTCGGCTCACAGCTACGGCAGGGCGATAGACATAAACCCTCTTATAAATCCTTATATAGTTGGAAATAAGGTCATGCCTGCCAATGCTACAGAGTATGCAGACCGTGACAAGGCTTTTGATCACAAGATTGACAGAACAGACCTTTGCTATTGCATTTTCAGGCGTCACGGCTGGAAATGGGGTGGTGACTGGAACAATTCTAAGGATTATCAGCATTTTTACAAAGAGTACGATTCTCCACTGAAAATGGCTGTAAAGAGGCTGAAAAGAGCGTTGTTACGTTAGTTTGCAAGGTTTACCTAGGAAAGTGATATGAAATCATAAGTTATATATATATACTGATTAACTAAAAATTAATAATGATTTTATGCAAGTTTTATCATTCGCTCTTGCATTTTGCTGTAATGTGTGTTATAATGATTAAGCCGTCAAAAAAGACGGCAAAAGGCTATTTTCTTGCATTTGTGCGAAAAACCACGCTTTGAGTTTGTTTGCACTTATGCAGGATTGCAGGATTTTAATTTCTTCCTGCAAATTTTTTTGTTAAAAACAGCTAAAAATCGGCTATGAGCCGTGAAATAACATACGTTGCTGAACGATAAGCTATAATTTTTTTACAGTTTGGCAGGAAAGGGTGATAAAAATGGAACGCATGGAGGATATGACTAATGTAAAAAGCCTGTATTCACCGAAATTCGAGCATGATAACTGCGGAATAGGTGCTGTTGTGAACATTAAGGGCAAAAAGAGCCACGATACTGTTGCAAATGCGCTGACTATCGTTGAAACGCTTGAGCATCGTGCAGGTAAGGACGCAGAGGGCAAAACAGGTGACGGAGTAGGTATCCTGCTTCAGATCTCACATAAATTCTTCAAGAAGATCGCCTCCGCTGAGCTTGGCATCACGCTTGGCGAGGAGAGAGATTATGCTGTTGGTATGTTCTTCTTCCCACAGAACGAGCTTGCGAGAAATCAGGCAAAGAAGATGTTTGAGATAATCGCCGAAAAAGAGGGTCTGGAGATCCTTGGCTGGAGAGTCGTTCCTGCAAAGCCTGAGGTGCTTGGCAAGAGAGCTGCCCAGTGTATGCCTGCCATAATGCAGTGCTTCATCAAGCGTCCAAAGGGCGTTAAAAAGGGTCTTGACTTTGACCGCAAGCTGTATGTTGCAAGACGTGTGTTCGAGCAGTCAAACGAGGACACCTACGTTGTATCACTTTCAAGCAGAACTATAGTATATAAAGGAATGTTCTTGGTGCAGGATCTCAGAAAGTTCTTCCCTGACCTTCAGGATAAGGACTACGAGTCTGCTATCGCTATGGTACATTCAAGATTTTCTACCAACACAAACCCAAGCTGGCAGAGGGCGCATCCTAACAGAATGATCGTTCACAACGGTGAGATAAACACTATCAGAGGCAATGCTGATAAAATGCTCGCTCGTGAGGAAACGATGAAGTCTGAGCATTTGAAGGGCGACCTTGATAAGGTCACACCTGTTGTAAACACAGAAGGCTCTGACTCTGCAATGCTCGACAACACACTTGAATTTTTGGTCATGAGCGGAATGGATCTGCCGCTGGCTGTCATGATAACGATCCCTGAGCCATGGGATAACAACGGCACGATGAGTCAGGCTAAGAAAGACTTCTATCAGTATTACGCAACTATGATGGAGCCATGGGACGGACCTGCTTCTATCCTTTTCTCTGACGGAGATATCATGGGTGCAGTGCTTGACAGAAACGGTCTGCGTCCGTCAAGATATTATATCACAAAGGACGGCAATCTTATCCTTTCATCTGAGGTTGGCGCACTTCCTATCCCGTCAGACAATATCGTTGAAAAGGAAAGACTTCGCCCGGGCAAAATGCTTCTTGTTGATACTGTTCAGGGCAGAGTTATCGACGATGACGAGCTTAAGGAATACTATGCTTCAAAGCAGCCTTACGGCGAGTGGCTTGACAGCAACCTTGTCAGACTTAAAGACCTTAAGATACCAAACATCAAGGTAGAGGAACACGGCTACGAGGAAAGACAAAGACTTCAGAAAGCCTTTGGCTATACCTATGAGGACGTTATGACATCTATCCTGCCAATGGCAAAGAACGGCTCTGAGTCTATTGCCGCTATGGGTACAGACAGCCCGCTTGCGGTACTTTCAAAAGAGCCTCAGCCACTGTTCAACTACTTCAAACAGCTCTTTGCACAGGTAACAAATCCGCCTATAGACGCTATCAGAGAGGAAATAGTTACCTCCACAACTGTCTATATTGGTGAGGACGGCAACATTCTTGAAGAAAAGCCTGAAAACTGCAAGGTAATGAAGATACACGACCCTATCCTTACCTCAACAGATATCCTTAAAATAAAGAATATGCACATTCCCGGCTTTAAGGTAGCCGTTATCCCTATACTTTATTATAAGAACACAAGACTTGAAAAGGCTATAAACAGGCTTTATATAGAAGCAGACAAGGCGTTCAGCGAGGGCGCAAATATCCTTATCCTTTCAGACAGGGGAGTTGACGAGAACCACCTTGCTATCCCGTCACTGCTTGCAGTATCAGCGCTTCATCAGCACCTTGTTGTTACAAAGAAGAGAACATCTCTTGCTATTATCCTCGAAAGCGGCGAGCCTAGAGAAGTTCATCACTTTGCAACACTGCTTGGCTATGGCGCTTCCGCTATCAACCCTTATCTTGCTCAGGAAACTATCCACGAGCTTATCGCTGACGACCTTCTCGATAAGGATTACTATGCCGCTGTTGACGATTATAATGCGGCTGTTCTCCATGGTATCGTAAAGATAGCTTCAAAAATGGGTATCTCTACTATCCAGTCATATCAAGGCTCACAGATATTCGAGGCTATCGGTATCGGTCAGGATGTTATAAACAAGTATTTCACAGGCACTGTCAGCAGGATAGGCGGTATCACAATATCTGACATCGAGAAGAACGTTGACAGACTTCATACATCAGCCTTTGACCCTCTTGGACTTGGCACAGACACAGAGCTTGAATCAAGAGGAAGCCACAAGTTCAGAAGCGGCAAGGAGGAGCATCTCTACAATCCTCAGTCTATCTATCTGCTCCAGCAGGCTGCAAGGACTGGCGACTATGAAACATACAAGAAGTATTCAAAGCTTATCTCTGAGGAAATGGATCCTGTGAACATCAGAGGTCTTATGGATTTCAACTTTGCTGAAAATCCTGTTCCGCTGGAAGAGGTTGAGAGCGTTGACTCTATTGTAAGAAGATTTAAGACGGGCGCTATGTCCTACGGCTCTATCTCGCAGGAAGCTCATGAAGCACTTGCTATCGCAATGAACAGACTTCACGGCAAGTCAAACTCAGGTGAGGGCGGTGAGAGCCTTGACAGACTTCTCACAAAGGGTACTGCTGAGGACAGATGCTCAGCTATCAAGCAGGTGGCTTCGGGACGTTTCGGTGTAACTTCAAGATACCTCACATCTGCTGATGAGATACAGATAAAAATGGCACAGGGAGCAAAGCCTGGCGAGGGCGGTCATCTCCCTGGCAAAAAGGTTTATCCATGGATAGCTAAAACAAGACACTCCACACCTGGCGTGTCGCTTATCTCACCTCCGCCACACCACGATATCTACTCTATCGAGGACTTGGCTCAGCTTATCTATGACCTGAAAAACGCAAACAAGAACGCAAGAATTTCTGTAAAGCTCGTTTCTGAGTGCGGTGTTGGTACAGTTGCAGCAGGCGTTGCAAAGGCAGGCGCAGGTGTTATCCTTATCTCAGGCTATGACGGCGGTACAGGTGCGGCTCCGAGAAACTCTATCTACAATGCAGGACTTCCATGGGAACTTGGACTTGCAGAGGCACATCAGACCCTTATCAAGAACGGTCTTAGAAACAAGGTCGTTATCGAAACAGACGGAAAGCTCATGACAGGCCGTGATGTTGTTATCGCAGCGATCCTTGGCGCAGAGGAGTTTGGCTTTGCAACAGCTCCGCTGATAACACTCGGCTGTGCAATGATGAGAGTATGTAATCTTGATACTTGCCCATTTGGTGTTGCAACACAGAACCCGGAGCTTAGAAAGAAGTTCCCTGGCAAGCCTGAATATGTAATGAACTTTATGATATTCGTGGCTTCCGAGCTTAGAGAATATATGTCAAAGCTTGGCGTAAGAACAGTTGACGAGCTTGTGGGAAGAATTGACCTTATAAAGCCAAAGGCTGGTATCACAGGCACTGCGGCACAAGTTGACCTTTCTAATATCATCAACTCTGATTACGTTTCAGAAAAGGTAGAATACAACAAGAAATCCAAGTATGACTTCAAGCTTGAAAACACTCTTGATGAAAAGGTACTCATGAAGGAGTTCGAGAAAAATCTTAAGAGTGGTGAGAAGAAGTCTATCACAGTAAATGTCAAGAACACAGACCGTTCATTCGGTACTATCTTCGGCTCAGAGATAACAAGAAAGTATTATAACACACTTGCTGACGATACATACAAGATAGTCTGCAACGGTTCAGGCGGACAGAGCTTCGGCGCATTTATCCCGAATGGTTTGACCCTCGAGCTTGTGGGCGACTCTAACGACTATTTTGGCAAGGGACTTTCAGGCGGTAAGCTCGTTGTTTATCCTCCAAAGGATTCCACTTTCAAAGCCGAGGACAATATCATTATCGGTAACGTTGCACTTTACGGCGCAACAAGCGGTAAGGCGTTCATCAACGGTGTTGCAGGCGAGCGTTTCTGTGTAAGAAACTCAGGCGCAGTGGCAGTTGTCGAGGGCGTTGGCGACCACGGCTGTGAGTATATGACAGGCGGCTGTGTGGTAGTTATCGGCAAGACGGGCAAAAACTTTGCGGCAGGTATGTCGGGCGGTGTAGCTTACGTTCTTGACGAGGACAGACACCTTTACACAAGACTCAACAAGGAAATGGTACTTTTCTCTGAGGTCAAGGAGAAGTACGATATAATTCAGCTCAAAGACCTTATCCAGCAGCACGTTGACGCAACAGGCTCTGAAAAGGGCAGGCGTATTCTTGATAACTTTGAGGAATATCTGCCTAAGTTCAAGAAGATAATCCCTCACGATTACAAGAAGATGATGTCTGCTATAGCTTCAATGGAAGAAAAGGGTATGAGTAGTGATCAGGCGCAGATAGAAGCATTCTATCAGATCATCAACGGCAAGCAGTAAGCCTGCGCACATGAGATATTGTACTTTTAAAATCGAAAGGAGGATATACTTGCCGTGAAAGCAAGTATAGTTGAGATATGGGAAAGCCAACTGGTTTTATGGACTATAAGCGTGAGGACGCAGCAGCGTTCTCCGTTGAGGAACGTATAAAGAATTTTAATGAATTTCACACTCCTCTTTCAAAGGAGGAGCAGCAAAAGCAGGGTGCAAGATGTATGGACTGCGGTGTGCCGTTCTGTCAGGCAGGAATGAAGATAGGCAACGCATTTTCAGGCTGTCCGCTTAACAATCTTATCCCTGAATGGAATGACCTTATATACAAGGGCAACTGGGAGCAGGCATATTACAGACTTCATATGACGAACAATTTTCCTGAGTTCACATCAAGAGTTTGTCCTGCACTTTGCGAAAAAGCCTGCACCTGCGGAGCTAATGGCGACGCTGTTACCACAAAGGCTAACGAATACGGTATTATCGAAAATGCCTATGCCTGCGGATATGCTTCAGCAAGAGTGCCAAAGGTAAGAACAGGAAAGACTATCGCTGTTATAGGCTCAGGCCCGTCAGGTCTTGCTGCCGCTGACCAGCTCAATCAGAGAGGTCACAGTGTAACAGTTTTCGAGCGTGAGGACAGAGTGGGTGGTCTGCTTATGTACGGCATACCGAACATGAAGCTTGAAAAGCAGATAATCGAGCGCAAGATAAACATAATGAAAGAAGAGGGCATCGAGTTCCGCACAGGCGTTAATGTGGGCAAGGATATCACAGCGGCTGAGCTTCTCAAGGACTTCGACAGAGTAATACTTTGTTGTGGTGCTTCAAACCCTAGAGATATCAAAGCCGAGGGCAGAGATGCAAAGGGTATCTATTTTGCAGTGGATTTTCTGAAATCCACAACTAAGGCGCTGCTGAACGGCGGACTTACTGATAAAAACCACATTTCCGCAAAGGGCAAGAACGTCATGGTAATAGGTGGCGGAGATACAGGAAATGACTGCGTTGGTACAAGCGTAAGACATGGCGCAAAGAGCGTTTTGCAGCTTGAAATGATGCCAAAGCTTCCTGACACGAGAGCCGAGAACAACCCATGGCCGCAGTGGCCAATGGTCTGCAAGACAGATTACGGTCAGGAAGAAGCTATCGGTGTGTTCGGTCATGACCCGAGAGTTTATCAGACAACTGTCAAGGAGTTTCTCAAAGACAAAAAGGGCAATATTAAGGGCGCAGTGCTTGTAAAGCTCTCCCCGGAGAAAGACCCTAAGTCAGGCAGAACGATAATGAAGCCTGTTGAGGGCAGCGAATACAAGGTAGAAACCGAGCTTGTTCTTATTGCGGCAGGCTTTCTGGGATCTGAAAGCTATCTCACAAAGGCTTTTGGCGTTGAGGTAGACGGCAGAACGAATATCGCAACAGCCGACGGCACACATCAGACGAACGTGAAGAACGTCTTTGCCGCAGGCGACGTGCGCAGAGGACAGTCACTTGTAGTATGGGCTATCAGAGAGGGCAGAGATGTTGCCCGTGAGGTGGATAAGAGCCTTATGGAGTATACAAATCTGTAATACGAGATAAAAATATAACACCGTCCGAGGAGTTCGGGCGGTGTTTTTTGTGTGTAGGGTATCGTACCCATGGGTGGCGACAAAAAAATCCGCTACCATAAATGATAGCGGATTTGGGTGCAGGTGCAAGCACCTGCTGGAGCTGCTAACCGGGCTTGAACCGGTGACCTCGTCCTTACCAACCAATCAAGAAATGCCGTAAAATCGGCGCTTATCGGTGAAATGTTCCACTAATGTTCCACTGGCTTTCTTAACTTTGACATTTCTTCCGCTAGTGCTTTTGCGTCCTGCCCTGAGTGATTGTATATATCTGCCGTTGTTTCATACTTGGCATGACCGATGATACGCTGCAATTTTTCAGGTTGCATACCGCAATCTGCCGATAACGTTGCGAACGTATGACGGCAGCAATGAGGCGTTATCTCAGTGTCATATTTCTTTGTCATTTTGCCACTTTTTAGTTTGGCAACTGTCGGCTCGGGTATCACACCACACTCGGCAAGTGCAGGATAAAAATTGCGTTTTCTGAAATTGTTGACATCACCATTCAGCAAAAAATCTGTTTTGCTTTCATTGTACCAATCTTGTACAAACGTCTTTATTTCGGGTATCTGTGACGGAAACGGCACAAGTCTGTCCTTGCCCGCTTCGGTCTTGATGCCGCCGATCATGTAGTTCTCGGCAAGGTGGACATTCTTTTTAAGTATCGTGAACACCTCGCCGATACGAAAGCCTGTGTAGATCATAAACAAAATGACTTGGACGGACTTATCGGAAGAATGTTCCCACAGCATTTCAAGTTCAGATGTTGTAAAAATTCTTTTCTCTTTCTTAACCTCTTTCGGAAGTGTTATGTATTCAGCATAGTTCTTGTCTATGATGTCATTTTGGGCGGCGTACTTGCAGAGCTGTGAGCATAACTGCTTGATTTTTGCACATTGCGAACGGCTGAAACGTTTGGCACATTCGGTTATGCACCTCTGATAATCTGCTGTTTTAAGCTCTGACATCTTCCTGCCTGCGATACTATCAAGGTATCTCCATGCGGTCTTGTAGCCCTGCTCACCACTCTTTGTAAGGCTTTCAAAATGCTCGGAACTCCAATTCTCATACGCTTGTGCAAGAGTTAGGCTGGAGTGATCTATGTGCGTAGAGTTGAAGTAACTATCAAGGGCAGCTTGTGCCTCTGCTGCCGTTTTGAAGCAGCCGATGTACTTTTCACCTGTGCCGGACGTTGTTCGAGGGCTGAAAACGACATATGGGCGGTTTTTGTATTCAGGCTTGTATCTTATCGTGCCTGTTCCTCTTGCTCTGCGACGTGTTTTTCTCTTGGTAGACTCTTGCTTCTTACCACAGTAGTTGCAATAAATAGAGCCGTCAGGAATTTCCTTGCGGCATTTTTTACATAGCATATTTGCCTCCTATTCTTGACACTTCCCCGAAAGTGTGCTACAATAAAAGGGCAGAATAAGCCCTTTCGTGGTTGTTGGGTTTTGTTCATTCTGAGCTGATATTGGTAGTATCTGCTCTGTTCGCCTCTGAGTATTTGCGATGCTCAGGGGCGGTTTTTGCTTTAAAATTAAAAAATAGAAATTATGCAGGTGATATAGACCAGTTGCCTTCCGATGTTATTTCAAAAAAAGTTTCATTACCAACATCACTCTTAACAATGCCGGAGTATGAACCGATTTCGTTTACAAGCAGATCATATCGATCTGTGTTGATGCTGTATTGCTTCACGGCGAAATTGTGTTCACCATCGTTAGTAATATTCCAATTATTATTCTTAGCATAAAAAATAGGTGTAACAAAGTCTCCTGTTCCACTAAATGAAGTATCTTCCGTTGTAGATAGTGCATAAGCATTTACAGACCAGTTTCCGTCGCCTTTTATTTCTATTTCATATGTTCCGCTCCCAACAATCAACGTTGAGCCTGAATACCAGCCTATTGTATTTACAAGTAAATTGCTGGAACCATCTTCATTGTAGGCCTGAAGAATAAAATTGTGTGAACCATCGTGTGAGGCTGTTATAATTGCATAATTTTCAACTTGAAGATCAGTAGCTACAAAATCACCTGAACCACTCCAACCCCATGCGGATACGGAAGATGGATTTTTCAATGTTGTAGCGGCTGTTGTTGTAGTGGTGGTAGTAGCTTTAGTGGTCGTAGTAGTCGTTGTTGTGGTAGGCTTTTCCGTCGTTGTTGTCGTTTCTTCCGTCGTAGTCGTAGTCTCCGCTGTGGTTGTCGTCGTTGTGGTTTCCTCTGATGTTGTAGTAGTGGTAGTTGTTGCAGTAGTGCTTTCACTTGAAGATGAGCTGTCACCACTTCCACAAGCGGACATTCCGCAAACGAGCGATAATGCAATTACTCCAGCTATAAACTTCTTCATAAAAAACTTCCTCCTTGTAATTCAATAATTTCCGACATTTGTAAACATTTTACTGAAACCATTTACATTGTCTTAAATTGGTGATATAATGTATTTGTAACCATGCAGGAGAAAATTCTGTGTGTATTCCCCTTGTCGATATTCCCAGTATCGGCAGGGGGCTTTTTTATGCGTGAAATAAATAATATTTAATTATTGAAACTGCGACAAATAAGCAGAAACTTTTTTAGTGCTCTCAAATTGGACATTATACTACCAATAAATTTTTATAGCAAACAGAATAGGCAAAGAATGGCTTAACTTCATTTTTATTAATCCATATATCAGTAAAGCGACGATTTTCAATATCACTTAATGAATCAACAGAAATACCGAGTCTCTTCTGTTGATTTTTTGATATTATATTTATATTTTCTAAGTCACAGCCGTTTAAATACTGAAAAATCTCGTAGCTCAAAGAATTTAGTCTGTTATCTACTACGATAGGTGAAACTTTGTATGTATGTGCAATATCTTGAATCATATCAAAAACGCCCGTATAAGCATTGTCAAAAGTTTTTACATATTCTTTTATACATGGAAGTAAGACATCATGTGGGAGCATTAGTTCAGCAGCACCTTCATTTGCAAGCCACTCAGTATAACTGTCTTGAAAAGGTTGAACCTTGTCGTAGCAATTAAAAGTGCTGCCTTTACTGTCTTTTTCAAAGTAAACATGCATGAGTTCATGAAAGCCATGAAAGTTTTGTTCTTCAAGAGATAAATGAGAATTAACTAAAATACAGTGAGGTGTATCCTCATTGTCAGATATGTTAGCCATTCCTCTTAAACCCTTAGTCTTAAAAGGTATTGCCGCAATTTTTAAATTATCGTAACTATTGCATACCGAGAAAATGTCTAGTGGATATTTAATTCCATTGTTTAAGAAATCAGTACGCAACTTACGCACTGATTTGTATAGTTGCTCCTTATTAATGTTGAATCACTCCTACTTATTTTTCATCGCTTTAATTGTTTCTATCGCTAGTCTTATATCGTCAGGGTCTATTCCTTCATCTTGTGCTTGCTTTGCAAGGCTAAGATAAACGTTGTCTAATTTCTCTTCTTGACCTAATAGATAGCCAACAGAGACATCTAAAAAATTTGCTATCTCAGGAAGATATTTTTTATAAGATTGGCTATTACCAGATTTCCATGCAGAGAAAACACTTTTTTCAATTCCTAAAGAATCAGTTAATTCTTTTTGAGTACGTTTTTTTTCACTCAATAGTTGAATTATTTTGTCAATAGTGTTCATAATTATACGCTCCATTTTGTTAATTTGCACAAAGTTTTTAAAACGTGAACAAAAAAGCTTGACAGTTGGCAAAATAAAAACTATAATAAGCTTAGAGTTCACGAAGTAACAACTTGAAAAATACGAATTGATTTTGGCGAATCTAATAGAGAGGTTTATAAAATAACAACCCCATATTTGTATTGTATCAGCTTTGTGAACTTATGTCAACGGTTAGAAAATATTTTTGTAGGAGGTGACAGATATTGTTCGATACTTTTAGGCAAAATGTCAAAAGACTTGCTAAAGAAAGAAATTTGACTTATGCTCAGATAGCGGAGAAGTCAGGAGTTGAGGAATCAACAATTAAGTGCTTCATGTGCGGAGCAAATGACAGTAGAAGAATTGCCGAAAAAATAGCAGATGTACTTAATATTAGTCTTATTTACAGTAATGGTGAGTACAAAATAATTAATGAAAGGGAAATAGTACGATGAACGAATTAAAAACATTCACAAATGCAGAGTTTGGCTCTGTAAGAACAATCGAGATTGACAACGAACCGTATTTTGTCGGCAAGGACGTTGCTGAAATTCTTGGATATAGTGAGCCAAGAAGTGCAGTATCTAAAAAAGTTGACTCCGAAGATAGAGGCGTTGCTAAAATGGAAACACCTTCGGGTGTTCAGGAAATGACCACAATCAACGAAAGCGGACTTTACAGCCTTATCTTCGGCAGTAAACTTCCAAAGGCAAAAGAATTCAAGCACTGGGTAACAAGCGAGGTTCTTCCTTCAATTCGTAAACACGGTATGTATGCAACAAACGAATTATTAAACGATCCTGATTTTGCTATTCAGGCTTTTACCGCACTCAAAGAAGAGCGTGAACGTAGAAAACAGCTTGAAAGTATAGTAGAGCAGGACAAGCCGAAGGTACTCTTTGCTGATGCTGTTGAAACTGCACAAACTTCAATACTTGTCGGTGATCTTGCAAAGCTTATCAAGCAGAACGGTGTGGATATAGGTCAAAAACGCTTGTTTAACTATCTGCGTGAAAACGGATATCTCATTAAGTCGGGAAACAGCAAGAATATGCCTACTCAAAAGGCTATGGACAAGGGTCTGTTTGAAGTCAAAGAACGTACAATAAATAATCCCGATGGTTCTGTAAGAATTACAAAGACGACAAAGGTCACTGGAAAAGGACAAACTTATTTCATAAACGAGTTCTTGGCATAGTTGTCAACCAACAAAATGTCAACAGCTAACAGTCCGATTGAACGGACAGAAAATGAGAGGTGTGAGAAAGTGGAAAAGAAAATTACTGCTATTCCAAGAGGGTGTGACAATGCCAGAGTTGAGCAGGTGATCGTAACAAGAGCCTTGAAAGGTGCAGGAACAGAAGATTACCCCTGTAGAGAGGTCATTCAGTATTGGACTCTTGACGGAGAGCTGATTGTAACAAGATCACAATATGAGGAGGGCAAACGTTGAATTTGAAAAAGATAGCGTACTATCTCGGTATTGCGTTGTGCCTAGCAAGTCCGCTTGCATTCGGTATATGTATGCTAATAGGGCTTGACAACACAATTCCGTTGTCTCTCATGATAACTAGCAATGTTTGCAGGATATGTTCGCTGGAAGCAGAAATGACAGAAAACACAATGAGGAGGGACAAAGCAATGAAAATGTACAAAGTAACAACAGTAGACCAGTATAGTCACAGGTGGGTACATACAGTATTTGCCGATAGCAAGCGTGAGGCTATGAAAAAAGTAAGCGTTTTTGTTACGCCGCATGAAACTCTTTTGACTATCGAGGAGGTGGACTAAATGCTCAGAGTAATATCATCGGTAGAAGCGGTGGAACGACTGAAAACCGCAGGCTTCAACACAAATGTGAACAGGCTGAACGCAGGGCTCAGACAGGGCGTGTATCCTTTTGGGTGCGCCATTAAGCTTAACGAATATGTGTATGAGATATACTCAACTCTGCTTGACAAGTGGATAGCAGAGAGATCAGAAAGGACGTGAGACAATGAACAACCTGATAACAACACTGGAGATCATCAGATTCGTAGCTGCAATAGCGTTATGTGTGGCGCTATTCGCTCTAGCGGTATATGGACTATACCGCAATATAAAAGAAACCGCAGAAACCGCAATCCGTGAGGAACTGGAGAAGGCAATGAAGGAAACTGCAAGACCTGTGGTCAAGGTCGAAGTTGAAATGAAAGGAAAGTGGTAAAATGGCGTTGATACTGCTGATAACAGTAGCCGTGCTTGCAGGGATAGATGTAGTGATGTATCTTGTTCTGAGCGTGGCGGACAGGCACTGGGAGAAACGTTTTGAAAACGAGGAGGAAGAGGAGAATCATGAAAGTACTGATAGCATGTGAGGAATCGCAAGAAGTGTGCAAGGCATTTCGTACAAAAGGTCACGAAGCATATAGCTACGATATTCAGATGTGTTCAGGCGGTCACCCTGAATGGCATATTTGCTGCAATAATGTTTTGCATATTATCAATGGCAATACCGATTTCTTAACCTGTGACGGCAAACAGCATACTGTTGAAACATGGGATATGATTATCGCACACCCACCGTGTACATACCTGACCAACGTGGCTACACGCCACTATAGTTTGAAATGCACACCTGCTGAAAAGGTGGTCGAGCGTATGAAACACCGTGAAGAATCAATAGTATTTTTTATGCAGATTGTGTCGGCGAACGCACCGAAAATTGCAGTGGAAAACCCTATAGGGCGTATGAATACTGTATTCAGAAAAGCAGATCAAATAATTCACCCATATATGTTTTCAAACGGACCGGAAGACTCAGAACAGTTTGTCACAAAGGCGACGTGTTTATGGCTAAAGGGGCTGCCTGTCCTACGACCAACATATACAGGGGACAAGCCTGATAATGGCAAGCTGTTTGGACGATATTCTAATGGTAAATCACGCACATGGGAAGAAACACGTCATTCTGGCAAAGATCGTGCTAAGGTAAGGAGCAAAACGTTTAAAGGTATTGCTTTTGCAATGGCTGAACAATGGGGAAATATTAAGGAGGATAACGATGATAGTGATGAGCGAGGTATTTAAGAGGGACAAGCCCCTTGACAACGGCAGTGGAGCGGTAAGCCTTTGCGTGTTCCATTCAAATGTCAAGTCTGACGAGTGCGGTGCGCTGACAGTAACGCCAACGAAGGACTACTGCCGTAGATGTGCATTCTATAAGACCCGTGAGGATTTCGACAGAGGGCTTGGCGATGCCGCAAGGTCGCTCCGTGAGAAAGGGATTGAACCTGTTAAGAAGATGGACTATGACGGCAAGCAGTATATGAGCGTAAGACCTATTGAAAGTGAGGATAATGATGATAACGAAAGAGGAGTTTGAAAAGGCGGTGGAGTACTGTACAGGATTTACTGCTAGTTGCGAAAATTGTCCGCTAAGCGAAAAAGATTTTAAGTGTGGTGTGTATTTGGCAGAGTACCTAAAAGAAAACGAGCCTGCACCTGCGGCAACAGGCACAAGCTCGGAGGTGGTATCAAAAGATACCGATAACATACAAATTGATGATAGCACAAAAGAACAGATTTGTCAAGCATATAAAACTGCTGATGAAGCTTGCTCAAATATACTTACTGTCTATGAGGGAATGTCAGAATGTGAGCAGAGAGCCTTTGATATCGGAGAGGCATACGGAAAGATATGCAGCACAAGGGATAAGCTTGAAAATATGAGAGGAGCGAACTAAAATGTCAGTAAAAATAAACTCACTTGAATTTGAGAACGTAAAGAAGATAAAAGCCGTACAGCTTGAGCCTGCAAAGAATGGGCTTACTGTTATCGGTGGTAAGAACAGGCAGGGCAAGACCTCTGTGCTTGACGCTATCGCTTGGGCGCTTGGCGGTGACAAGTATAAGCCGTCCTCTCCTCAGCGTGAGGGGTCTGTTGTCGAACCGCACTTGAAGATCACCCTCGACAACGGAATCGTGGTGGAGCGTTCGGGCAAGAACAGCTCACTCAAAGTCACGGACAGCACAGGCAAGAAAGGCGGTCAGCAGCTTTTGAACAGCTTTGTTGAACAGTTTGCACTTGACCTGCCTAAGTTCATAAATCAGTCAAGCAAGGAAAAAGCTTCAACTCTGCTGAAAATAATCGGCGTGGGCGATACGCTCTATGAGCTTGAGCATAAGGAACATTCCCTCTATGACCAGCGTACCGCTATTGGCAGAATAGCAGACCAGAAGTCTAAGTTTGCAAAGGAAATGCCTGTGTACGCAAACGTCCCTGCCGAGCCTGTTTCGGCTTCGGAGCTTATCAGACAGCAGCAGGATATACTTGCTCGCAACGGTGAAAATCAGCGTAAGCGTGATCAGAAAGAATACTACGAAAAGCAGTTGGAGCTTGCTAAGTCCGCCTATGAACGTGCAAAAGCAAGCTATGAAGCGGCAGCGAACAACTTCAAGCTTGCAAGCCTTGATGCAGAAAACCTCTTGGACGAAAGCACGGCGGAGCTTGAAAAGAACATCTCAGATATCGAGGAGCTGAACAAGAAGATAAGAGCAAACCTCGACAGGGAGAAAGCTGAGATAGACGCTGAGGACTACCGTTCACAGTATACATATCTCACTGAGCAGATAGAGGACGTAAGGCAGGCTAAAACTGACCTGCTCAAAAATGCCGACCTGCCTCTTGAGGGACTTTCCGTTGAGGACGGAGAGCTGCTGTATAACGGGCATAAGTGGGATAGTATAAGCGGTGCTGAACAGCTTATCGTCGCTACCTCTATCGTGAGAAAGCTCAACCCTGACTGCGGCTTTGTCCTGCTGGACAAGCTTGAACAAATGGATACCGACACCCTTGAAGACTTCGGGAAGTGGCTTGAAGCACAGGGCTTGCAGGCGATAGCCACAAGAGTTTCCACAGGTGACGAGTGCAGTATCATAATCGAGGACGGCAGGTCAATGGACAATGATAAGGAAGAAAACACAGAAACGAAAACTTGGAAAGCAGGTGCATTTTAATGTATGAGATAACATCAGGAGTTGTAAGCTCCGCACAGAAAGTCGTGATATATGGTCCTGAGGGCATAGGCAAATCCACTTTTGCGGCTCAGTTCCCCGACCCTGTATTTATTGATACTGAGGGCAGTACAAAGAAGCTGAACATCAGACGTTTCCCTAAGCCGTCAAGCTGGGAAATGCTCAAAAACGAGGTAAAGGAAGCTATGAACGGCAGGCTCTGCAAGACCCTTGTCATTGATACATTTGATTGGGCTGAACAGCTTTGCATTGAAATGATCTGCTCGGCTCATCAGAAGAAAGGCATTGAAGATTTCGGCTACGGCAATGGCTATGTTTACGAAAAAGAGGAGATAGGCAAGTTTCTTAATCTCTTGCAGGAGGTAGTTGACAGCGGTATCAACGTTGTACTTACAGCTCACGCTCAGATGAGAAAGTTTGAACAGCCTGACGAGCTGGGCGCTTATGACCGCTGGGAACTGAAACTCGGCAAGAAAACTTCTTCTCAGATATCGCCTCTTGCGAAAGAATGGGCTGATATGGTGCTGTTTGCAAACTACAAAACATATGCAGTAGCTGTGGATAAGGACGGAAAGAAGTTCAAGGCTCAGGGCGGCGACCGTGTTATGTACACCACACATCACCCTTGCTGGGACGCTAAAAATCGTGACGGACTTCCGTCTGAAATGCCTTTTGAATATAGTGGTATAGCTCATCTGTTTGTGTATACACAGCCTGCTGAAATGCCTAAGCCTGTGACGATGCCAAGACGTGTGCAGGAGCAGTTTGCACAGCCGAAAGCAGCACCGCAGCCCCCTCATAAGACATCAAACGCAGTGACATTGCAGCAGGCTCAGCCGACAGCTGCACCAAAGGCAGAAGAACCTCTTACTGATCTCAGCGGCTTTGAGGACGTTGCACCACCTATCGTTATCCCTGAGGGCATACCGAAAGCGCTTGCAGACCTTATGAGGGCCAACAGCGTAAGCGAATCGGATATACGCCTTGTGGTATCTCAGAGAAACTATTTCCCTTATGATACTCCTATCACAAACTATCCTGACGACTTCGTGCAGGGCTGTCTGATAGGTGCTTGGGAGCAAATGTTGCCGCTTATCAGAGAAAATCAGAAAGTACCATTTTAAAAGGAGGACAACACTATGGATAATTTTATGGAATACGGCTGGGAAGATGAGATAGTCAACGAGGGTGGGGACTTTGTTCTGCTCCCTGAGGGGGATTATGACTTCACCGTTGCAAAGTACGAACGTGCAAGACACGAGGGGTCGGCAAAAGTGCCGCCCTGCAATATGGCAAAGGTCACATTCACCATTTGGGGTGCAGAGGACAGCGTGGAGATAACAGAGAACTTCTTCCTCTGCAACAAGTTTGAGTGGAAGCTCTCAGCACTTTTCTTGGCTCTCGGACTAAAAAAGCATGGCGAACCGCTGAAAATGAACTGGAACGCTATCACAGGCAAAAAGGGCAAGTGTCACGTCTACGTTGACAACTACAAGAACAAGGACGGAGAGGACAGGCAGTCCAACAAGATTAAAAAGCTCTACGCCTATGACGAGAATGTGACTACCGTTCAGCCTGCTCAGACGCAGACACCACAGTATAGCCAGCCTGCTCAGACAGGTGGCTGGAAAGCCGGTGCGTTCTGATGATGAATTTAAGACCATATCAAAACGAGGCTAAGCTTGCTATACTTGAACAATGGTCTGAGGGAATAAACAAAGTCCTTGCAGTTCTGCCCACAGGAACGGGAAAGACAATACTTTTCTCTGCTGTTACGGAAGAATGTGTGCGGCAGGGTAAGCGTGTGCTTATCCTTGCCCACAGGGGCGAGCTGCTCGACCAGGCGGCGGACAAGCTTATGAAGTCAACAGGGCTTGGCTGTGCCACCGAAAAAGCAGAGCAAAGCTGTTTAGGCTCTTGGTATCGTGTGGTAGTAGGCTCAGTTCAGACCCTTATGCGTGAGAAAAGACTCAAAGGCTTTTCGGAAAATTACTTCGATACCATTATCATTGACGAGGCTCATCACGCTATCTCAGACGGCTATCAGAGAGTGCTTGACCATTTTCCTGAAGCTCAGGTGCTTGGTGTGACGGCTACACCTGACAGGGGCGATATGAAGAACTTAGGCTCGGTGTTTGACAGCCTTGCATATGAATACACCCTGCCACAGGCTATCAAAGAGGGCTATCTTTCACCTATCAAGGCTATAACCATACCGCTGAAACTTGACCTTTCAGGAGTATCAACTCAGGCAGGAGATTTCAAGGCAAGTGATATCGACACGGCACTTGACCCATATCTTTATCAGATAGCTGATGAAATGCTCAAATACTGTAAGGAACGCAAGACAGTTGTGTTCCTGCCGCTGGTCAAGACATCGCAGAAGTTCCGTGATATCCTTATCAGCAAAGGGTTCAACGCCGCTGAGGTCAACGGAGAAAGCACAGACAGAGCGGAGATATTAGAAGCTTTCGACAAGGGCGAATACAACGTGCTGTGCAACTCAATGCTCCTCACAGAGGGGTGGGACTGTCCGTCAGTTGACTGCGTTATCGTGCTAAGACCAACAAAAGTACGTGGGCTTTACTGTCAAATGGTAGGCAGAGGCACAAGACTTTGCGAGGGAAAGACAGAGCTTTTACTGCTTGATTTCCTGTGGCACACAGAACGCCACGAGCTTTGCAGACCTGCACACCTTATCTGTCAGAATGAAGAGGTCGCTGAGAAAATGACCGAAAACCTTGCCAATGAGGCAGGCTGTGCAGTGGATATCGAAGAGGCAGAAAAACAGGCAAGCGAGGACGTTGTGGCACAGCGTGAAGAGTCTTTGGCAAAGCAGCTCAAAGAAATGAAAACACGCAAGCGAAAGCTTGTTGACCCTTTGCAATATGAAATGTCAATACAGGCTGAGGACTTGTCCTCATATGTCCCTGCCTTTGGCTGGGAGTGTGCTCCTGCTACCGACAAACAGAAAGCAAAGCTTGAAAAGCTGGGCATTTTCCCTGACGATATAGACAACGCAGGCAAGGCAAAGCTTATCCTTGACCGACTTGAAAAGCGCCGCAATGCAGGACTTACCACTCCAAAGCAGATAAGGCTGCTTGAAAGCAAGGGTTTTGAACACGTCGGCTCTTGGAGCTTTGACAGCGCAAGCAAGATGATAGCTCGTATCTCTGCCAATGGTTGGAGAGTGCCGAGAGATATCGACCCGAAATCATACACACCTGAGAACTAAGGAGAAGTGAATGGATAACACAAATTTGCTTAAAATGCTTGAATACATAGACCCTGCAAGCTGTGATTATCAGGAATGGGTCAATGTGGGAATGGCTCTCAAGCACGAGGGCTATTCCGTGAACGATTGGGACAGTTGGTCGAGGTCAGACAGCCGTTATCACAGCGGTGAGTGTGAACACAAGTGGCAAGGCTTTAACGGCAATGCTCAGCCCGTGACCGCAGGAACTATCGTGCAAATGGCAAAGGAAAGAGGATACAGCCCCCATGAGTTTAAGGCATACGATTGGGACGGCGAGATAGTCGCAGAGGAAGGTAGTCCCCTTGTAAACGGCGGTGAGGGCATACCTATCAAAGAGCCTGCCCAATGGGATCCTGTCAAGGAGATAGTCACATATCTTGAAACACTCTTTGAAGCAGGTGAGAACGTGGGCTATGTTACGCAAACGTGGGAAACAGAAAAGGACGGCAAGACCAAGTATCTGCCCACAAAGGGGTGCTGTGACAGGACGGCAGGGGAGCTTATCAAGAGGCTTGGCGAATGTAACGGCGACATTGGTGCGGTGTTTGGCGACTACAAGGAAGAAGCCGGAGCGTGGATCCGTTTCAACCCTCTTGACGGCAAGGGCGTAAAGAACGAGAATGTAACAGACTACCGCTATGCTCTTGTTGAAAGCGACAGTATGCCTATAGAACAGCAGAATGCTGTGATGAGAGAGCTTGAACTTCCTATCGCTGTGCTTGTATACAGCGGTGGAAAGAGCGTTCACGCTATTGTGAAGATAGACGCTCCCAACTATGATGAATACCGCAGGCGTGTTGATTTTCTTTACAAGGTCTGCAAGGAAAGCGGTCTTGACATAGATAAACAAAACCGCAATCCCTCACGTCTTAGCCGTATGCCAGGCGTTATGAGGAACGGCAAGAAACAGTTCATCATTGACAAGAACATAGGCAAAGAAAGCTTTTCAGAATGGAAAGATTACATAGAGAGTATCAATGATGATCTCCCCGACCCTGAGAGCCTGAGTGCTGAGTGGGATAACCTGCCTGAGCTTGCTCCGCCACTTATTGACGGCGTTCTCAGACAGGGTCACAAAATGCTCATTGCAGGTCCGTCAAAGGCAGGCAAGTCTTATGCACTTATCGAAATGTGCGTGGCGATAGCTGAGGGGGTAAAGTGGTTTGGCTGGCAATGCACCAAAGGAAAGATACTATACGTCAACCTGGAGCTTGACAGAGCATCTTGTCTGCACCGTTTCAAGGACGTGTACACCGCAATGCACTTAGAGCCTGATAACCTCAACAGCATAGACATATGGAACCTGCGAGGTCACAGCGTACCAATGGACAAGCTTGCACCAAAGCTTATACGCCGAGCAAGCAAGAAGAATTACATTGCCGTGATAATAGACCCTATCTACAAGGTCATAACAGGCGATGAGAACTCAGCAGACCAAATGGCACACTTTTGCAACCAGTTTGACAAGGTATGCACAGAGCTTGGCTGTGCGGTCATATACTGCCACCACCACTCAAAGGGAGCGCAGGGCGGTAAGCGTTCAATGGACAGAGCCAGCGGTTCAGGAGTATTCGCCCGTGACCCTGACGCACTTCTTGACCTTTCAGAGCTTGACATCTCAGACAGCCTTTACAAGCAGCAGGAGGACGAAACTGTTTGCCGTATCTGTGAGGACTGGATGAGGAGATTTTACAGAAATACTGATGACCTTTGTTCACAGGACGATCTTGTTACGCCGTCAAAAATGCTTGAGATAACCCACAAATACCTGCACCCGAACTCATACAAGCTTATGATGACAGACATAGACAAGGCTAAGCTTGCAGTAAGAAACCGCACTGCATGGCGTATAGAGGGTACTCTGAGAGAGTTCCCGAAGTTTGCTCCCCTCGATATGTGGTTTGATTATCCTGTTCACAGAGAGGATACCGTGGGCGTGCTTAAAGACTGCGAGGTAGAGGACATCACACCGAATTGGAAGAAGAATTTCAGCAAGAAGAAGACCAATGAAGACCGCAGCAAGGAACGCAAGGAGAGCATTGAAACAGCTTTCAGCGGTGTGCAGGAGAACGGCAAGTGCCGCATTTCTGAGCTGGCGGAGTACATAGGAAAGGGTGAAAAGACAGTGCGTTCATACCTCAAAGAGCATGGTGGTTTCTGGATAGATGGCGGCGAATGCGGCTTAAAGAAGTGAGGGAAAGAAAGGAAAAAGTCGAGAAAATTTACTTTGAAACGGAAAAGAAAAAATCGAGTATGCGTAAGGAAAATATCGGTGTTTTCCCTTAGGAAGAAAATATCGACAAAATACCGACTTTTTCCCGAGGGAAGAAAAAGTATATTATTACATAATATATATTTTCGGGCATAAGCCGCCCGAAAATCTATTCTGAAATAATAAGGCGGCTAGCACACCGACCGCACGAGAGGAGCAGATAACAATGACTGAATTTTTTATGGCGATGATACCGCCGACGGCTACGGCTCAGGAACACAAGGTAGCAGTGAGAAACGGCAAGCCGATATTTCATGACCCACCCGATGTCAAGGCGGCAAAAGAAAAGCTCACGGCAAACCTTGCAAGGCACAGACCGCCTGAGAAGTACATCTGTGGGATAAGGCTAGTAACAAAGTGGCTGTTTCCTAATGACGGCAAGCACAAGGACGGAGAGTACAAGACCAGCAAGCCTGATACAGACAACCTGCAGAAGATGTTCAAGGACTGCATGACAAAGCTTGACTTCTGGACAGACGACCAGCTTGTGGCAAGCGAGATATGCGAGAAGTTCTGGGCGGACATACCTGGCATTTATGTGAGGATAGAGGAGCTATGACGATACACGAAGTAAAGAAAAGTCTTGGACGCAGGGTGAGCTACAACGGCTCTGACTGCTACGAGCTGACAGGGTGTATTATCCGCAAGAGCAGTAAGACAGGTCAGTTCTTCTATCAGGCAGAGATCGCTGACAAGACTTGTGGCAATACGTTGGTGTATTGTAGGCTGGAAGAGTTGAGGTGCGAGGAGGGATAATATGGCAAAGAGTAAAACACCCGAAGAACTGTTAAAGCAGTATTCGGCAGACCTTGTGAAGTCAATAGAGCAGTACAAGTCCATTATCGATCATGGCTGTAGTGATCCATCATGGCCTGACGGCTGTAATGCCAATTTGTGCAGAAACCATGTTCTGGCATACAAGCGATACATTCTGGATATCTGCACGGCTAACGATTTGAAAATTCCACAGGAATATTACCTGCCAACGCCGCCTGAACAAGATAATAGCTTTATGGCTGACAAGACCAGCGGAAGGTACAAAAGGTTGAATAGCTACCCTGATTATAACGGCAGGCTGACAACAAGGAAAGTTGACTATGATGATAGTCAGATGAGTTTATAGGAGGGGTAAAGTGAAAACACATGATCTGAAACTTAACACAGAATTTTGTGACGCTGTTCTGAGCGGTGAGAAAACTTTCGAGGTCAGGAAGAATGACAGAGGTTTTCAGACAGGAGATCTGATAAGATTTATACCGACTGACGGAACGTCTTATCACAGCTCAGACGGCACAATAAGAGAACACGCACAACATGAGATATCAGGACATACATACAAGATAACATATATCCTCAACGGCTGGGGAATAAAGAACGGGTATGTTGTGCTGGGAATAAGAGAGGAGATAGCCTATGGAAAGAAACGACCCAATGACCATGTCACGCCTGAAAGCCTACCGCAGAAACGCCACAGCCATTGAGGACATCAAGGCAGAGCTTTCGGGTAAGTACGTTGCCGACAGTATCAGCGTATGCACACCGCCGTCCTACACACCACACAGCACACGCATAGACGGCTTCTTGCCAAGCGGTGATACACTTTCATTGCTGTGTGAGCAGGCTCGACTAGAGCGTGAACAGAGGGCTGTGGAGGAATTTATCAAGGGGATAGAGGACTATCAGACGCGGCGAATGTTCGTGCTGAAATTCATCAAGGGTAAGACGTACTTGCAGATAGCTATGCAGGTTAGTGGTGGGAGAATGTCTGAGAGTGGAGTGCGAATGAAAATCCAAAGATATTTGCAAGAAAAGTGATATTTGTGCGTTTTGTGCGTTTTACCTGTGTTATAATTTAAACTGAGGAAAGTGTAGATGTACCTCAGACTTGTACTTTCATTGAAGTCACCTCCAATTTTCTAAGCCCCGTAAGGGGCTTATGCAGAACGTGAGTGCATGAGCTTGCGGTCTGTTCCATACGGTCAGTTGGTTGCCCGGAAAAGCCAACACATAATATTTGAACCGCCGCCAAGCTTTCGGGCTTCGGGCGGTGTATGCAGATCGAGAGCGTGCCAGCTCAACATCTGCTCCACCATTTACAAAACTCCTTATAATATTTTCACAAAAGGCACTCCGAACGGGGTGTCTTTTGCGTTGCACGGAGGTATACAATGTCATTACCAAGACCCGACCGAAACGGCTCACATCAAACACAGTTCCGTATCAACAAGAAAAAGATATACGCTACCCAAACAGTCTGCGGCATATGCGGCAAACCTGTTGATTTTTCCTTGAAATATCCGCACCCACTGTCAGCTTGCATTGATCATATCATACCCATTGCAAAAGGCGGTCACCCTTCGGCTCTTGAGAACCTCCAGCTTGCTCATTGGTGTTGCAATCGTCAGAAATCTGATAAATTGGTAGAAAAACAGGTGTTTGACCAAAAGGTAGAAGCCGTATCCAACCGTGTTTTACCGCAAACTTTTGATTGGAAGTCGATTTAAACACGAATTTCCACGATATTTCCAATTTTTTGAGCATATGGGGGCATACCACCCCCTTTGAGGGTACTTTTCACGTTCACGCCTTCATTGTGTAAATATCTCGCAGAATTTTAAACAGGAGCAAAAATATGACAAACGAAATATACGGAATTGACTATCTGCGACGCAGACTTGCCGATAAACAAACACGAGTGCTATTGAGATATAAGTACTACGAGATGAAAAATAACGCACAGGACTTTTCAAGCCTTGCTCCCGAAAAATTCAAGGGGCTAAAGGAAACTGTCGGTTGGTGTGCGAAAGCAGTCGATAGCCTTGCTGACCGCTTGCAGTTCGATGAATTTCAAAATGATGAATTTGATCTGAGCGAAATATTCTTGTCAAACAATCAGGATATACTCATTGACTCTGCAGTGCTTTCGGCTCTTATCTCAGCGTGTTCTTTCGTCTATATCCGAGAAGATAACGGCTATCCACGCCTGCAGGTCATTGACGGCTCAAATGCCACCGGTATCATTGACCCTGTGACAAATCTGCTTACCGAGGGCTATGCAGTGCTTGAGCGTGACAGCATGGGTGTTGTAAAGACAGAGGCTTATTTCATGGCAGGCATGACGGAAATATACTCCCATGGTGTGCTTGTTCAGCGTATATCAAACGCTGCACCATATGCACTGCTCGTGCCGATAATATATCGTCCTGACGCAAAGCGTCCGTTCGGTCACAGCCGTATTTCAAGAGCCTGCATAGCCTATACGCAGACAGCTCTCAGAACTATAAAACGCTCTGAGGTGTCGGCTGAATTTTACAGCTTTCCTCAAAAATATGTGCTTGGATTATCTGAGGACGCAGAGTTCAATAACCGCCTTGCTACGATATCCTCTTTTCTGAACTTCACGAAAGACAGCGACGGTGATCACCCCATTGTAGGACAGTTTCAACAGCAATCAATGACGCCATATACTGAACAGCTGAGAACACTTGCAAGCCTGTTCGCAGGAGAAACAGGGCTGACCCTTGATGACTTGGGCTTTGCCACCGAAAACCCCTCCAGCGCAGAGGCTATCAAGGCAGGTCATGAAAACCTACGATTAACGGCACGCAAGGCGCAGAGGACGTTCGGAACAGGTCTGCTCAATGTGGGCTATCTTGCCGTTTGTATCCGTGACAGATACGCATATCATAGAGATGCGTTCAGAGATACAAAAGTCGCATGGCTGCCTATCTTCGAGCCTGACGCTGCGGCACTCTCGGGTGTGGGCGACGCTATCTTGAAGATAAACCAGGCTGTTCCTGACTACTTAGGTGCAAGAAACATAAAGGCTCTCACAGGTATGGAGAGTGACGGCAAATGAGCGCACTTTCAAACAAAATAAAAAGCGACCTTGTCAAGCTTTCAAAAAGCGACAAACATTTGCAGAGCATTATAAAAAGGCTTGAAAGCGGTAACGCAAACCTCGCTGATGTTGATGACTTTGCACAGGCAACAGGAACTGTGCTGAAAAAAGTCTTTGAGAAAAGCATAACCGAAAGCCCAAAGGCTTTTACAGATGAACAGCTTATTGCTGAGATGCTCGGTGATATATTCGGTGATAATTACGAGCTTATAAACTCTGTGGCTGAAAATATCCAAAAGCAGCTTGATAAGGTGGCAGGCATAGGCATAAAGCCGCAAAGATCAGATTTTCCCTCTGAGAGGATAGAAAATCTTGCAAAAGTGACTGCTCAAAAGAACCTTACCGACAAGACGGCACTAAGCGAGTTCATTGCGTCAGTTGAGAACATAAACGGCTCAATTTTCACCGATTATGTCAAAACCAATGCTGACTTTCGCAGTAAGGCAGGACTTAAAGTCTACGTTATCCGCTCAGACCACAGCAAATGCTGTGCGTGGTGTTCAAAGCTTGCAGGAAAGTACGTTTATCCCGATGTTCCCAAGGACGTGTGGCGGCGGCATAAGCGCTGCACCTGTGAGATAACCTACGTCAATGAAAAGGCAGGCACATATGATAAGATAAGCTACTCAGACGTTCAAAACGGCAAAGAAATCGAAACACGCAAGCAGGTCACAAGGCTCACACCTGAGCAGGCGAGAGCTAAGGAAAAAGAAGTGCTGAAAAGGCTTGACAAACGGGGTGGAAGTGGTATAATGAAGGAAAATAGCAGTATGGCTAAATTCATTCCTGCTGATACCATTGAAAATGCCAAGGAATATACACTAAAATTTGCCGACAAAGTTAACGTGAAAAATGTCAAAAATCTCAATTCACTTAATACGGTGAATGAAACATTAACTGACTTAACTGCAAAATACCCCGTTGATAAGTTACAAGATATAAATTGTTCGTCAACACTAAAAAAAGCAAACGCTCAAGCAAATGGTGGAGGCTTGGATATAAGCACTAAATATCTTAACGAACCACCAGCAATGGTTACCGATTGGAAAACAAGGAATGAGCAATTTGCCAAGCTTATTCCTGAATATCAAGCAGCAATAAGCAGTGGCAAATATAGTGCTGCACAGGTAAGAGAATTAAAGAGAAAACTTGCTCAAATGGAAGAAGGCATGAAATATACTCGATGGAGTATGTCAAGCACATTCAGTGGCACAAATGCGGTAAAAGCAACAGTAGCACATGAATATGGGCACATTATTGCAGATCAATATTTCGGACAAATAAACAGAGGTCTGTATTGTAAAAATTATGGTGATCCAAGAAGTGTGAAAATAAAAAGCATGGTTGATGATGCTTTTCGCAAGGCAAAGCAGACAGGCGATATTTATAACATTTCGCAGTATGCAAGCACGAACAGTCACGAGTTTTTTGCAGAATGTTTTTGTGCGCATTACCACGGAGAAGAATTTCCTGATTATATTGAGCAAATGTTAAAGGAGGCATTGACAAAATGAAACAATGTAAAAATTGCATTTTTTATGATGCTGAAATGGAAGCACTTCGTCAAAGTGGTGATGATGTGATAATAGTCGGACACGAAAATGACGAAGAAAAAAATTATTGCTCTGCATATATGGAAGGCATACCGTTAGAAATAGCCAAAGATAGGTGTACTTGCGAATTAAAAATTTCTAAAGAAGATTTTAAAAACAATAATGCTTGACCGCTCCGCTACGGCGAGGCGGTATTTTTATACCCAAAATCAGAAAGGACGGATAAATATGAATTTCGGACAGGCGATTGAAGAAGTAAAGAGAGGTAAGAAAATAGCAAGAAAAGGCTGGAACGGCAAAGGACAGTATGTTGAGCTTGCCACTAATGTTAGTTATAAATCCCCCAATGGTACTGTGACAAATGTAAACCATAAGGATATGGGCAATAAAGCATTAGCGTTTGTGGGAACTTCTGGCGTACAACTTGGCTGGCTTGCAAGTCAAGCAGATATGTTGTCGGAAGATTGGCAGACAATAGACTAATCAAACATCGGAACTAAGCACCTTAACGGGTGCTTTTTTTAGTACCCGAAAAAGGAGGTAATCCACTATTGAGGATAAGAGAATCGGCAGGCAGACCCCCACCACAGCCCTTGTCCTGCCTTATGAACAGACTAAGGGCAACGAGGCTGTAGAGTTATATAACAGTACAGGCAGAACTGCTCAGGAATGGCAGGAAATACAGCTCTACGACATCATGGCTACTAATGACGAAGGCTTGTGGACGCATATGAAATACGGCTACAGCGTGCCAAGACGTAACGGAAAATCTGAAATACTTATAATGCGTGCTCTCTGGGGACTTATCCACGGAGAGCGTGTTCTTTATACGGCACACAGAACGACCACCTCTCACAACGCATGGGAAAAGGTCATTGAACGTCTTGCAAAAGCAGGATATACCGAAAAAGAGGACTTCAAGACCACAAAACAGTTTGGCCTTGAACGTATTGAGTGGCTCAAAGATAATGACGGAGGTCTTATCAACTTCCGTACACGTTCATCAAAAGGGGGACTTGGTGAGGGCTATGACCTGCTCGTTATAGACGAGGCTCAGGAGTACACGGCTGACCAAGAAAGTGCATTGAAATACGTTGTTACCGATTCTGCAAACCCTCAGACACTGATGTGCGGCACTCCTCCCACTGCGGTATCATCTGGAACTGTGTTCTATCAGTATCGCCGTGATACGCTTAGCGGTACTAACGTTGACAGCGGCTGGGCAGAGTGGAGCATACCTGAAATGGCTGACGCACATGACCCTGAACTTTGGTATGAAACAAATCCCTCACTCGGCACGATATTAACCGAGCGTAAGATACGTTCAGAGCTTGGCAAAGACCAGACAGACGATAATATACAACGTCTTGGTCTGTGGTTAAGATATAATCAGAAGTCTGCCATAAGCCGAGAGGAATGGCATAACTATCAGCTCGATACAGCACCAAAGCTTTCAGGCACACCTGAGCTGTTCTTCGGTGTTAAGTATGCAAGATATACGGCAAACGTTTCTCTTGCAGTTGCAGTTAAAACTTCTGACGGCAAAATATTCGTTGAAGCTATTGACTGTCGCCCTGTGCGAGAGGGGAACGGCTGGATAATCTCATATCTCAGAAATCCTCACGCAAGGCAAGTGACCATAGACGGTGCAAACGGACAAGCTGTGCTTGAAAGTGATATGAAAGACGCAGGAGTTAAGTGCAAGGCTGTGCTTCCAAAGGTGTCAGAGGTGGTGCAGGCGTCAGCTCAGTTTGAGCAAAGTCTATTTGCTGATAAGATATGCCACGCAGAACAACCTGCACTTGAGCAGGCTGTTTCAAACTGTGAACACAGAGCCATAGGCTCAGGCGGAGGTTTCGGTTACAGCTCTATTATGGAGGGTGCTGACATTTCGCTGTTAGAGTCGGTGGTGCTTGCACATTGGAGCTGTGCGAACGCTAAAGAAAAGAAAAAGCAAAAGATAAGCTACTGATATTTGAAAGGAATGATATTATGGCAGAAGAATTTGAGCCTGTCACGACGCAGGAACAGCTTGACAAGATAGTAAATGCCAAGCTGGAGGAAAACACAAATGCTGTCACAAAGCAGTTTGAGGGATATGTTTCCCCTGCTGATATGGCAGAAAAGGTCAAGGACTATGAAACCACTATAGCAGACCTTACGGCAAAGGGCAAGGCGGCTGAACAGAGCCTTTGTAAGCTGAGAGCCGCACAGGAGTACGGACTTCCTGCGGAGCTTTCTGACAGGCTCAGCGGTGAGGACGAAAAGTCTATAAGAGCCGATGCAGAAAAGATGTCAAAATACTTTAAGACATCATACAATGCCCCTGATTTCAGAGCAGAGGGCGACCCAAGCAAAAACAGTGCGGAAAACGCACTTAGAAAAACACTTGAAAAGCTGAAAGGAGAATAATCATGGCAGAAACAATTAAGAGAGGCACACTTCTTGAGCCTGAAACAGTAACAAGCATTTTTTCAACAGTAAAGGGTCATTCCTCCCTTGCAAAGCTTAGCGGCAGAGATCCTGTATCTTTCAACGGCAACGACTATTTCGTTTTCTCTATGGACGATGAGGCGGACGTTATCGGTGAAAGCGAGGCTAAATCCGCAGGCAGTGCTAAGCTCGGCAAGGTAACAATGCGTCCGCTCAAAATCGAATACGGCGCACGCTTCAGTGACGAGTTCATCTATGGAACAGACGAGAAAAAGCTTGAGGTCATGAAAGCATTTGCAGAGGGTGCAGCGATCAAGTTTGCTCGTGCGATAGACATTCTCGGCTTTCACGGAATCAATCCAAGAAAGAAAACTGTTGTCGCTGCTTTGGATAATAACTATATCGACAAGGCGGTAGCTGACAATAGTGCAAAGGTCGATTTTGACAGCGCAGACCCTGAGGGCAATCTTGAAGACGCTATTGCTCTGCTTGGCGACTACGAGGCAACAGGCTTTGCACTTTCAAAGGACTTTGCCTCTGCACTTGCAAAGCTCAAGGTCAACGGCGTAAAGCAGTATCCAGAGTTTGCTCTCGGTGCAAACCCGGGCAGCCTTAACGGCACAGCCTGCGATGTAAATTCCACCGTAAACTTTAACAAGGGTACAGACAGGGCTATCGTAGGCGACTTTGCGAGAGCCTTTAAGTGGGGCTATGCTAAGGAACTTCCTTTGGAGGTCATTCCTTATGGCGACCCTGATAACTCAGGCAGAGATCTGAAAGGTCACAATGAGGTGTATCTCAGAACAGAGGCTTATATCGGCTTTGCTATCCTTGACCCTAAGGCATTTGCAGCCGTTCAGGCCGTTCAGGCAACAGAATGAGCAGCATTTATGCCACTATCGACGACATAGCAGTATACGGACGAAAGCTTACATCACAGGAGCAGCAGGCGGCGGATAGTCTTATCGAGACCGCCTGCGCAAAGCTCCGTGTTATAGGCAAGCGTTACGGCGTTGATGTCAATGCCCTTGTGACAAGTGATGAAGACTATGCGTTGACAGTAAAGGCGATAATCTCAAAGGCTGTTGTGAGAAGTCTTGACTGTTCGACTGATAATGCACCACCTGCTGTGCAGGCGTCGCAGGCAGCTATGGGCTATTCGGTGTCAATGACTTATCTCAATTCAGGACAATCTTTATATTTTCTCAAAAACGAATTGAAAGAGCTTGGTATCATTCGTCAGAGGTGGGGAGCTATGGAGGTATATGACTATGAGAACAATGATAAAGGGAATTTCGGTGAAGCTTAAAGTGCAGACGCAGACAGGCGTTGACGGCTTTGGAAGACCAACTTATGAGGATAGCTGGGAGCTTGTTGACAACGTGCTTGTGGGCGAGCCGTCATCTGATGATGTTATAAGTGAGCTTAACTTATCAGGTAGGCGGATAGCTTACACCCTCGCCATACCAAAAGGTGACACTCACGTTTGGGAGAACACCGAAGTTGAATTTTTCGGCAGAAGATTTCGCACCATAGGTTTCCCTACAGAGGGCATTGAAGAAAACCTGCCCCTCAGCTGGAACAAGAAAGTCAAGGTGGAACTGTATGGGTAAAGTGAAGATAGTTCTTGACCGCAAGGCAGTAAGGCAAATGCTGCGTTCAAAAGAGGCTGAGAACATATGCCGTGAGTTTGCCGACAAAGCGGCACAGCGGCTGGGTGACGGCTACGAGGTGTCAACCTACTCAGGCAAAAAGCGTGTGAACGCAAGCATAAAGGCTGTGACCTACAAGGCGAGAAAGGAAACAAAGCAGGACAATGCCATATTAAAGGCGGTGCTGAGAAAATGATAGAAGAAGTTATACTGGGCTTTCTGAGCAAGAGTCTTGACGTTCCCACATTTATGGAAGAGCCTGCAAAGCCGCCGCAGAAGTATATCATCATCGACAAGCTGGGTTCGTCTGAGAAAAACAGACTATTTTCTGCGACCTTTGCCGTGCAGTCATACGGCGGCAGCCTTTATGATGCAGCAAAGCTCAATCACACCGTCAAGGCAGCTATGCGTGACGCTGTGATACTTGATGATGTCATATCCTGCAAGCTGAACAGCGACTACAACTACACCGATGAGGAAACAAAACGATACCGCTATCAAGCAGTATTCGATATACGATTTTACGATTAAAAGGAGAGATAACAATGGCAAATACCAATAATGCAAACAACGTTACCGCAGGCAAGCCTAAGATAGGCGGTGCGGTATATCGTGCTCCTAAAGGCACAACACTGCCGACAGACGCAACATCGGCTCTTGCAGCGGAGTTCAAGTGCCTCGGCTATTGCTCAGAGGACGGTCTTTCAAACGGCAATGACCGCTCAAACAGCAATATAGCAGCCTGGGGCGGAGATGTAGTGCTCAATATGACCAATGCAGGCAGCGACACATTCACACTGACGCTCATCGAAACGCTCAACGAGGAAGTGCTCAAAACTGTCTACGGCTCTGATAACGTCACAACTGCACTTGAGGGCAAGGACATAACCGTGTCCGTGAACGGCGGTTCTGACGAGGAGAACGTGTATGTTTTCGAGCTTATCCTCAAGGACGGAGCGTTAAAGCGTATCGTAGTCCCTTGTGCCTCTGTAACGGCTCTGGGCGAGATCAAGTATATAGACACTGACGCCGTGGGCTATAACATCACGCTGACAGCCGTCAACGACAGCAAGGGCAACTCACACTATGAGTACATTCACCTGAAATCTGAGTAACAGGAGGAAGATCATATGCTTAAAGGTATCACAAAAAGCGGCTTTGACTATGAGATAGAGGATAAGGCTCTTGACAACTGGGAGCTGCTTGAATCACTTGTGGCGATAGATGAGGGCGACACTGCCGCTGTCGTCAAGGTGGCAAGACAGCTCCTTTCCAAGGCACAGCTCGACAGCCTCAAAAAGCATTGCAGAGATATAGACACAGGAATAGTGTCAAGAAACAAGATGCTTGCAGAGATCGCCGACATACTGAAAGGCGAAGGCTCAGAGGGCGACAAAACAAAAAACGCCTGAGGGCTGTCTGCGGACTTGCCCATATGATATGCCGTGATGAGATGTCGCTTGCCTGCGATCTCGCAGAGGTCTATCACATATACGACTACAAAACGCTGCCGCTTTCCTCAGTGGCGGCGTTTTTTATGGGTCTGCGTCCCGACAGCCGATGTAAGATGCTGCTCTCCGGGGATAAGGTCACTCTTGACACGCTCCTTGCTGCAATGATATATGACAAGCTTGCGTGGCTGCAATGGGCGAAAACGAAAGATGGTGCAAGAGGTGTGAACATACCCGAAACTGTTGTTTCAAAGCTTTTAGGCGACAGTGAGAGCAAGACACGAGGATTTACAAGTATCGAAGAATTTGAAAAGGCAAGGCAAGATCTGATAGGAGGTGAAACGTAATGGCGGAAGGAACTAAGCTGGCAGACGCATATGTGCAGATAATACCTATCTCGGAGGGGATAACAAGCAAGATAAAGGAACTCTTTAAGGACCTGCCCGACGAGGGCGACAGTGCAGGCGAGAAAACAGGCGAAAGCTTTGCAACGAAACTCAAAAAGGCTATAGCGGCGGCAGGTGTGGGAGCGGCTATAAGCAAGGTCGTCACCTCTGCATTCACTGAGGGTGCGGCTCTTGAGCAGTCGCTTGGCGGTGTTGAAACGCTCTTTAAAAAGCACGCTGATATTGTCAAGAAGAACGCACAGGACGCCTACAAGACCGCAGGAGTAAGTGCAAACGAGTATATGGAGAACGTCACAAGCTTTTCGGCAAGCTTGCTGTCCTCGCTCAGCGGAGATACCGAGAAAGCGGCACAGATCGCCGATATGGCTATGGTAGATATGTCCGACAACGCCAACAAGTTCGGCTCTGATATGCAGTCTATACAGACCGCTTACCAAGGTTTTGCAAAGCAGAACTATACAATGCTCGATAACCTCAAGCTGGGCTATGGCGGCACGAAGTCTGAAATGGAAAGGCTTTTGCAGGACGCTCAGAAGTTCAGCGGAGTTGAATACAACATTGATAACCTGAGCGACGTTTACAACGCTATCCACACAATTCAGCAAAACCTTGATATCACAGGCACAACAGCCAAAGAGGCAAGCACCACCTTTTCAGGCTCTTTCGCAAGTATGAAAGCAGCTGCAAAGAACTTTCTGGGCGTGCTTACCGCAGGGGGTGACGCCGACAAGGCTTTCAATGACCTGTTAGGCTCGGCAGACACTTTCTTTGAGAATGTGAAACGCCTTGCTAAAAGCTTTCTCTCACAGTCTGTGCAGGTGTTTGACACGGCAGTGGGTCAGCTTTTTGAGAAAATGGGCGTTGACGCAGAAAATATAGAGGGCGTTATAGAGGGTGTTCACAACGCCCTTAAATCCATAACAGCGGCAATTGTGACATTCATTGCGGTGTCAAAGGTGTCTGCGGTCACAAAGTCCTTTGAGGGGCTTACTCTGCAAATGATACAAGGCAAGGCTATGGCAACGGCCATGAATGCCGAAATGGCTATAACTCAAAATCTTGCGGCAGGTATCGCCGCAGGTGTCGCACTCATAGGCAGTGCGATCATAAATCATTTTGCCAATGAGATAGACGTCACAGAAAGCAGTATAGTGAATTTGTCCGAGAGCGTCAAACAGTTTTCGGACAAATGTCTTTCCACCAAGAGTGCTGTTGAAAGTCTTCACGAGGAGCTTGCCGACAGCACAGACAGTAATAAAAAGCAGGCTGACTCTTATCGTGCACTCAATGACAGGCTCAAAGAGCTGAATGAAACTGAAAATAAAAGTGCTGATGAAAAAGCCGAAATGCAATCTATCATAGATCAGCTCAACGGCGATATAGAGGGTCTTAATCTGACCATAGATGACCAGACAGGCGGCTTGAAAAACAACACAGCCGCAGTAAGCGATATGCTTGACGCTTATGCGGATATGCAGGATACAAAAGACTTGCAGGATAAGCTTGCGGAGGCTCTGAGAAACCAAGCGGCGGCTCAGAACGAGTATGATGAAGCACTTGAACGATACAAGCAGGCTAAGGCTGACGGCTTGACAGGTGATGATTTTGACGCACTTGCACTGTCACTCAACACCGCTCACGGTGCACTTACAACGGCAAACAATGACCTTTCCTCTGTAAGACAGTCCATAGAGGAAGCAAACACCGCTCAGAAAGAATTTGCCGACGCTTATGCTCTTACCACAGGCTCGATAGCAGAACTCTCGGAAGAAACGCTGTCGCAGATAAATGACATCTGTGGCAAGTATGCGGACGCATACAAAACCCAGCACGATCTCGTGTTCGGACAGATAGATCTTCTTGACGAGTTCTGTGGAAAGTCAGACGTGACCGCCGAACAGCTTATCGCAAATCTTGATGATAACATAAACGGCTTTACCGACTGGGAAAACAACCTTGCTAAGCTAAAGAAAAAGGTCGCAGACGGCATTATCTCACAGGACTTTTACAATAATCTTGAAGAAATGGGTCCAAAGGGCGCAGGCTACGCAAAGGCGTTTGTCGATATGTCAGATAAGGAACTCAAGAAATACTCTGCCAAGAGCAAGGGCATTTTTGACGAAATGAATGACTACGTTGACAGAAGTATGAGCAAGATGAAAGATTCTTCTGCAAAGCTCCTTGCAGACCTTGTTGACCTGCCGTCACAAAACTACTACAGTATGCGGACGGCGTATGAAGTATTAGGACAGTACGCCGCAGACGGCTACGCAGACGGCATAAAAGGCAGAATGTCATTTGTAAGTGCCACAGTGAATGAAATGGTCATAAGGGGCATAACCGCCGCAAGGCTTGCTCAGGATTCACATTCGCCGTCAAGAGTTTTCCGTACACTGGGCGGATATGTGGGCGAGGGCTATGCACTGGGTGTGGCTGATGAAACATATCTTGCGGTGCAGGCTTCTGAAAACATGGTCAGATCTGCAATACAAAGTGCCAGCAGTGTTGACAGCAGGATAGATGTATCTTCATTGAGAGAACAGACAGCTACACAAACTGTGCCTGATACGTCAAACATGGGTATGCGGTCGGCTATACTCAACGCCCTTGCAGAGTATGCCTCTGTTGACGGCAAAAGCACCAAACAGCCTATCAATGTAACTGTGGAGATAGACAAACGAGCCGTTGGTAAGGCTGTGGTAGAAGATATAAACTCGCTGACAAAGCTTAATGGCAAGTCACCGCTTATGTAAGGAGGTTTTCAAATGGCGTATCTTAAATTCGGCGATACTGAAATAGCTGTGCCGACAACGTTCACAATAGATAAGAAAAAAATAATGTCCGACAATGCAGGGCTTGCGTCTACCTGCCGATATGTGGGCGATGTAAAGGGCTTGCAGACCACGCTGCACATAGAGTGGGCAAACTTAAAGCCGCAGGAAGTGGCAGTTATAAACGAGTATGTTCTGAATATGCAGGACACTGACTTTCTTGTTACCTATCTTGACGAAACTTTCAACGAGGTCACAGCACGTTTTAGGGCAGAGGGTACAACATACGATCAGTGGGGTTGGGATAAGAAAAGACAGCTTTGCAAGGTGCTTTCCCTTGACCTTTACGCTTATTCCGCAGGTGAGGTGACATAAATGTACACAGTAAGCGACATTGTATCATCAAAGATAGAGAGCTATTGCAGAACGTGGAGAATGGAGCTTGAAAGAAGCGACAGCGTTATTTCGGGGGATAAGATCATATCTGCAAACAGCACCTCTCAAAGCACCTCGCTCTCCGATGATATAGAGCTTGGTGCAGTGTGTTCGCAGTCTTGGACGTTACAGATAAACGATGCTGAAGCACGTTTCCTCGGCAGCGAGTATGACCTGTCCCTGTACCTTGCAGACCTCACAGGCGTGACCACCTACTCCACCCTAGAAGCCTACACCTACGCTGAGCTTTCAAAGCTGACAGTAGAGCAAGTCAGCAAACTCGGCGAGATACTTGGCGGCGAAAGAATACCCCTTGGGCGTTTTACCTGCGTAAAGTCGAAAAAGTCTGGCGGAAATACTGAGGTTACTTTTGCAGATAGGTTGTATTTTTCGGACAAGACCTATGTGCCAAAGGTCAAGCTACCTGCGTGGTCAAAGGCTGTTGAAGACGATATCTGCAAGCAGCTTGGACTTCAAAACGGCAACGACTACACCATCCCTGCAAAGCTGCGTGCAAAGGGCGGAGCAAGGCTCTATGGCAAGGGGCATATACGCCTAAAGACCGCAAACTTCGACTTCAAAATAAGCTCTATACCCAAAGACACAACAATGCGGCAGATGCTCAGCTACATCGCCTCGGCACAAGGCGAGTTCGGCTTTGTTGACCGATACGGCAGATACGTCCGCAAATGGTACGGCTCGAGCGTGAAGATACTGGACAATAACACTATCGACCTGCCAACACTCAGCGAACGGCAAAATGTGATAGTCGGTATCATCTGCAAGGTCAGCGACAGCGAAACTCTGCGGCTGGGCAATACCACAGGCACGGCAGGGCGTGTGCTGGAGTTTGAAAATCCATATATGACAATGTCGCTGCTGCGGTCATTGTGGCATAGGATAGGCGGCTTTTCGTGGTATACAACGGAGCTTTTTCACCGCCTTGGCGACCCACGATTTGACGTCGGGGACGTTGTGACATACGTCAGCGACAGCGGCGAAAGCTACGATATACCAATAACTAACATAGGATTCAATTTTGACGGCGGACTTTCAGCAGACATTTCTGCGGTAGGTCTGAGCGTTGAAGAACAGCTTTAGGAGGCGAGATAATGGACGAAAATGAGATAACAACTGTGGCTGATACGCAGGCGGAGAATACTGCCGATACAGCGGACACAGGTCAGACAACGCCCACCACTGAGGAGCTTATCCAGCAGCTCACGGCGAGGGTGGCAGCACTTGAAGAAATAGTCGGCGAGGACGAATACGAGCTGAGATACTCAGGAGAGCAGACGGACGAGCTTTTAGACGGCGGTACAGCGGTGTTTCGTGCAAAGACAGCGGCGCAGATAGTAAGCCTTGTGAACAGGCTCTACCCACTGTATATGCGGTGGGGGTCTTTCACGGTGAATATGAAGGTCAACGCCGACAACGGCTCACAATGGACTTACAACACACGCACAGGAATGATACCCTCTGGGGTCACGAACCCTGCGGTGTTTATGGTGTGCGACTGGGGCAAAAAGCACTTCAAGTCGCAGAGTTTTCAATACAAAGTCGCAAGCAACGGCAGGGACATCGACTGGGAGGCATACCTTGAACACACCTCAGACCAGGGCGGCACATACGCTTTCAAGGTGTACTATCTCATAGTCGGCAAAAATGCGGAAGGGGGAAGTATAGTTGGCTAGTTTCACGGAAAATCTCGGGCTTAAAAAGCCCGACAGATTGGACAGGTTCAGCATCGATGACTTCAACGGCAATATGGATATTATCGACACTATACCCGATATGAAGAGCGGACAGAGCCTTGTGGGTGTGTCGGTGGGAGAAGCGTACGGAAATATAGGTATAACAGGCATAGCGGAGGCGGTCGAAGATGAAAATATATGAGGGAACAGACGGACTGAGAGGGCTGATAACAAAGCTTATCGAGGTGTGGAATTTCAAGAAGATAACGTATGACGGTGAGGGTTCAACAATAAGCACGAATAATGTTGTATTCCATTTGTGGGTAACTGATGAAGTGTTTCTGTCTGGTCAGTTCAGCGACACAGAGGAACACGGCTGGCTTGACCTCGATGCACAAACAAATAATCTAGTATGTCCTTGTGTAGTTATTTACACGTATCCAGATAAAAGACGTTGGGTAATTTACAAACAAAATGACCTAATTGCTTTTGGTATCCAAAGCAATCAGAACGAAAGACCTCCGATATTTACCGTTATCGGTGAGGTAACGGACTATGAAACGCAGGAAAAGAGTTATGGTTTGGCAACAAGTTATGCAAATAACAATTCAAACCAGTACTCCGTGTTTACTGACGGAACAGCAATAAGGTCAATGCCTTACAGACCAATGTGCAGACGAAAGGCAATTACTTCTCTTGCACCTGTGACGTCGTCAACGCTGAACAAGGGTTTTACAAACCTTTATCATGTTCTTTCACACACATCGGGTCTAGAAGATGATCAAACTTATCCTGACTACACAGTGCCCACGCAAACAGTGCTGCTTAACGGCAAGAAATATCTGTTAAGCAGATTTGCATTTGAGATAAAGGAGTAAGCAAGATATGAAACAGAAATTTGCAAAGCTTATAGACGTCAAGTCTATCGTGACGATACTGCTGACGGCAGTGTTCTGCGTGCTGGCACTTCGCCACACGATTTCAGCAGAGCAGTTCATCACGGTGTTTACTGTGGTGATATCGTTCTATTTCGGCACGCAGTCAGCCAAAAGAAAGTCAGGTGATGACGAGTGACGGAAGCAATTATCGTTGCACTGATAACAGCTGCTTCGGCGGTAGTGTGTCAGCTTGTCATAGCATCTAGCAGCCGTAAGACTATGCAACAGGCGCAGTACGACAGCCAAAAGCTGATAGAGTACAAGATAGACAAGCTGTCTGAGCGTGTGGACAAGCACAACAGTGTTATTGCTCGCACCTATAAGCTGGAACAGGATTATGCGGTGGTCGCTGAACAGATAAAGGTCGCAAACCACCGCATTGAAGATTTAGAAAGGAAGTAATTTTATGGCAAAGACATTTAAAGGCATTGACGTTTCGCAGTATCAGCAGAACATTGACTTCAAGAAGGTAAAAGCGGCTGGTATCGACTATGTTATCATTCGTGCAGGCTTCGGTAAGTACGCTAATCAGAAAGACCCATATTTCGAGAGCCACTACAAGGCTGCTAAAGCGGCAGGTCTAAAAGTCGGTGCTTACTGGTACAGCTATGCGGCGAGTGTCGAGGACGCAAAGGCAGAGGCTCAGACCTGTATCAACGCTATCAAGAGCAAGACGTTTGAGTATCCGATATACTTCGATCTCGAGGAGCGTTCACAGTTCGCAAAGGGCAGAGCATTTTGCAACAGCCTTGTCAAGTCTTTCTGCAATGCACTTGAACATGCAGGCTACTGGGCAGGACTGTATATCAGCCGTTCGCCTTTACAGCAGTACATATCCTCCTCAGTTGCAAAGAGGTATGCACTTTGGATAGCCGAATACGGCTCACGTTGCAACTACGGCGGCACTTATGGTATGTGGCAGTACAGCTCCACTGGAAGAGTCAGCGGTATCAGCGGCAATGTTGACATGGATATCTGCTATGTGGACTATCCTGCGAAGATCAAGGCGGCAGGGCTGAACGGCTTCAAGAAGACCACCAGCTCGACCACAAAGCCGTCTACAAGCCACGCCAAGAAGACAGTAACGTACACTGTGAAGCGTGGAGACACGCTCTCGGGCATTGCACGGCGCTACAAGACCACTGTTGCGAAGCTTGTCAAGGACAATGGTATCAAGAACGCTAATCTCATTTATGTGGGGCAGAAAATAAAAATCAAATAGGTAGAATTTCAGCCGTCCCGGACTTTTTGTGGGTCTGAGGCGGCTGATTTTGCGTACACAATAAAGGTTTTGACATCATAATCTATGTTCCACTACATAGTCCCTTATCGTAAATTTTCAAGGAATATCACAGAACATCACACAAAACAAAAACAGCTATCAAACCACGCATTTACGCAATTTAATAGCTGTTTTGCTGGAGCTGCTAACCGGGCTTGAACCGGTGACCTCGTCCTTACCAAGGACGTGCTCTACCTACTGAGCCATAGCAGCAAACCAATTACAGTAATATATTATACACTATCTCTGCCGCTTTGTCAAGCCCTTTTCACAACTTTTTTACTCTATTCCCTCATCATCATCGTCATCTGCCTGAACGCTTGGGTCGTAATCATCATATGTGTCCATAAAATTGTACTTCTTGCCCTTGTATTCGTATTGTATCACAGTGCGCAGATTGACGTTATAAACGCTCTTGAAAATATTGTTTTCGATGTTGGGATTGGTGGCACGAAACTTTGCTATAAGCTCCTTCATTTCCTGCCGCTTTGATACCTCACCCTTTTTCTCTGACCCCTCGTAGCTCTCAGTGAAACGGCAGGCACAGCGGATAAAATGCAGATCGTTCTGCTCCACCCAGCGGATAATGTCCGCCTCTTTCACCATGTACAGTGGTCTGATAAGCTCCATGCCTGCGTAGTTCCTCGAGTGTAGCTTCGGCATCATAGTCTGAATCTGTCCTCCGTATACCATGCTCATGAGTATGGTTTCTATAACATCATCAAAATGATGTCCCAAAGCTATCTTGTTGCACCCAAGATCCTGCGCAAATTTGTAAAGCCAGCCACGCCTCATTCTTGCACAAAGATAGCATGGGTTGCGTTTTGTGTTGTATGCAATGTCAAAAACTTTCGTCTCAAACATCTTTATGGGTATTCCCATAAGCGCCGCATTGTCGATTATCCTCTGCCTGTTTGCGTCGCTGTAGCCTGGGTTCATTACAATAAATTCAAGACCTATGTCCATTCCCTGATATTTCTGCAAATGCTGCATACACTTAGCAAGGAGCATAGAATCCTTGCCGCCTGATATGCACACCGCTATCTTGTCCCCCGGCTTTATCATATCGTAACGCTCATATCCCATTACGAACTTGTTCCATATATCTCTGCGAAAATCAGTAACAATGCTCCGCTCTATCTTCTGCTGTGGCGTCAATATTCTTGACATCTCAAACTCTCCTTAAAATCATATACTTAAATTCTACTATTTTTATGGGATTTTGTCAACCTTTTACGCCAGTTGACTTTAGGGCATGATACTGCTATAATATAGTAAAATGATAATATATTCAGGAGGCTACCATGAGCGAAAATATAGAGCGTGAGATAAAAATTTCTCTCACACAGGAGCAGTACAAGACCGCTGAAAAGCTTTTTCAGTGGGGCAAAATAATCGAGCAGACCAATTTTTATTATATCCCGCAAAGAGATTCAGGCATGACAAGTATCCGTGTCAGGCAGATAGGGGAAAAATATTTTTTGCAGCTTAAAGCACCTATCTCCGAAAACGGTGCGCTTCATGTGAAAAAAGAGTATGAACAACAGCTTGACAGCCTGCCAGAAAAGCTCACCGCACAGGAGCTTTCACAGCTTGTGGGGAGAGATTTCCCTGCCGCTGACCTTGCAGGCTCTTTGCATACTCAGCGCAAGCTCTGCACCGATTTCGACCATGTTGAGATATGCCTTGACAAAAGCGAATATCTCGGCTTGACAGACTATGAGTTGGAGCTTGAATATACAGCCGACTATCCCGAAAAGCTTTTGGAGATACTGAAAAATGCAGGTATCACACAGGGAGAAGCGGTAATAGGCAAGTATGCAAGGTTCATGGAAAGAGCGAAAAAGCTTGGTAAGTGCTGATTTTCGCCTATCTGCGGTCATTTTCTATGAAAAAGCACCCACAGCCTGCAAAGGTTTGGGCAATAATGATAATTGACAGTGACGTTATAATATGTTATTATATTAAAGTGTTAAAACGTATGAAATGGTATTTTGACGATACCCGAAAGGAAGTTAATAATGAAAAGATCTATTTTTAAGACTATCGCATCACTTTCCGCTGCTGCCATGATGCTCTTGGCTGTGGGCTGCGGAAGCACATCTGATTCTTCTTCAGCAGCAGGCACAAACAGCACAGCCGCTGCAACAGGCGAGGACAACTCACTCCAGAAAGTTCTTGATTCAGGCAAGCTTGTGCTTGGCCTTGACCCAACATTCAAGCCAATGGGCTACACAGACGAGAACGACAACATCGTAGGCTTTGATATCGACGTTGCAAAGGAAGTTTGCTCAAGACTTGGTGTAGAGCTTGAAACTTACTCTGTAAACTGGGATACAAAGGAGCAGGATCTTAATGCAGGCACAATAGATTGTATCTGGAACGGTCTTTCTGTCAGCGATGAGAGAAAGAAAGTAATGCTCATGAGCGAGCCTTACATGAAGAATGAAATGGTGTTCGTTGTAAACGGCTCAAGCGACGTTGCTTCACAGGCTGATCTTGCAGGCAAGAACATTGCCGTACAGAACGGCTCAACAGCACAGGAAACACTTCTTGCATCTGACGTTGTGGCAAATGGTGCGACAACAACAGAGCTTGCAACTAATGTTGAAGCCCTCCAGCAGTTGGAGCTTAACATGGTAGACGCAGCGTTCCTTGACTCAGTAGTTGCAAACTACGAGATATCCACAACAGGCAAGGATTACAAGGTGCTTCCTGACGGCCTTGACCCAGAGGAGTACGCTATCGGCTTCAGACTTGGTGATCAGGCACTTTGCGACAAGATCGAGGAGATCCTTCACGAAATGAAGCAGGACGGCAAGCTTGCTGAGATATCAACAACTTGGTTCGGAAGCGACATCACGACCATAGAATAATCACAAAACATTCAATCGGACAGTCTTCGGGCTGTCCGATTTTTTTTGTGTGTCATATCTTTAGAAAATAAAAAGTCTCGCAAACAACGTGTTTACGAGACTTTTTGGCGGAGAACCGTAATTTTGATAGAAACCATCAAAGGGGGTGCAACTTCGGTTCAGAGGGGGGTGCAGTTCTCGATTTGAGGGGGTGCATTGTTTTTGACAACTCCACTGCCACTCCACGTCAAACCAGAATTTATAAATTAAGTTCTTCAATGAAATTTAGAATACGCTGCGTTGCCAACTCATCCCTGGACAGCTTTAGCAATCTATCAGCCGTAATCCATTTATAATTAGATGTTTCTCCTTCTTGCAAAACGATACTATCCTTATCTATATCCGTAATGCAAAGATACTCCACATAAAACGATTTATGGTTGTGGTGGAGCACCCTTCCTATTTCCACTAAATTATCGGAGGTAATTCCCGTTTCTTCATGAAGTTCTCTAGCGGCACAGGTTACAGGGGCTTCACCTTGTAAAGCAGAACCACCCGCTGTAGCCTCCCACATTCCGCCCAAATGCTTTCTTTTATCCCTTTGCATGATGAGATAACTTCCATCTATATGTCTAACGATTATTTCACAGACCAAATGAAAAAAACCTTCCGGAATTGCCTCTCCTCGAACCAGAGTTACACCTTGAATCTTTTTGAAATCTCTATCATAAGCGTCCCACAGTTCCATACTTCATTTTTCTCCATAAATTCCGATTTGTCTAACTCATTATAGCATAAAAATTCACCGCAATTCTATCAAAATTACGGTGGACTTATGGCGGAGAAGGAGGGATTCGAACCCTCGATGAGCTATTAACCCATACACGAGTTCCAGTCGTGCGCCATAAACCGGGCTAGGCGACTTCTCCAGTTTATTATTTTCATATTTGTCACATTATCTAAGCGACTTTAATATTATACCATATGATCTTTTACTTGTCAAGACATTTTTGAAACTTTTTTTGTTCTTTTCTTGCTCGATATTACCGTGTAAAAAAAGATCTCTCTGTGATGTTTTATTTATTAACAATATTCTTGAAAGTTTTTATTTTGTTGTCTATATGAACATGCTACCGAAAATTTTCGCAATTTGGAAAACGATTAAGTGAATTGTTTAGTTTATTTGCAACAAATTTAATCAAATAAACGGTATTGATAATATTGAAAATAGCTTAATAATTTTATCACAAAAATAAAAAAGTCGTTAAAATATTTACGAAAATTCACAAAACAACTTTGACAAATCAAACCAAACGTGGTATAATATCTGAACAAAGGTAGGGTGCAGTGCGTCTAAATGCGACATTATGGAGAAGGTGAGACATTTTGGGAAGAAAACGCATTGGAGTGATATTGTCTGAGGCAGAAAGCTATTATCAGGAAAGATTGCTGAAAGGCGTAATGACAAAGGCTTTTCAGCTTGACTATGATGTGCTTATCTTCACAAGCTTTGTTAAAGAGTCATTCTTAAAAGCAGTGTCTGTTGGAGAAATGCAGATATATGACGCTATAAATTATGATAAGCTCGATGGCGTCATCGTTCTGGCAGATACGTTGAAAATGCCTGGACTTTTTGACAAAATATGCAGGGATATAGATGAGAAATGTCATGTTCCTGTGGTTTTTATAGATGGAAGCTATAAGGACTATGAAAGTATTTATACCCGTGACGAAAAACCCTTTATGCAATTGACAGAACATCTTATCGAGGTCCATGGATGCAGGAAGATACTTTTTTTGAGCGGTCCGCTGGAGACTGCCACCACTCGTGAACGTCTTGCGGGCTATAAGTGTGCCCTTGAAAAGCATGGCATAGAGTATGATCCGGACTTTGTCTGCTTTGACGGAGGTTTCTGGTATGATAAAGCGGCAGAGGTGGCAAATAATATCATTTATGGCAGACGTAAAAAGCCTGACGCTATCGTTTGCTGTGGAGATTATATGGCTATAGGCGTTGTACATGAATATCAGAAAAACGGTTTGAGCGTGCCTGAGGATATGATAGTTGCAGGTTATGACGCAATAGACGAGGCTATCCATTGCGTGCCGGCTATAACCTCGTGCTCACCACCGATCTTTGAAACTGGCGTGAACGCAGTAATGACCATTGAGGCAAGGATCAAAGGTGTTGAACCGCAGGGTCTTATAGAGGACGGCGGCAAGGTAGAGATAGGTGCTTCCTGCGGCTGTCATGAGGATTATAGCTATACAAAGCGTGATCTTTTATCATCTCAGAACAAGATGAATTATCATGACTTTTTGGACAGCAGTATGACCGATATAATGGCTTGCTCTAAAGATCCCGATGATCTGATGGCCAGGATACAATATTTTCTCTATCTTATCATTGGCCAGAAGAGGTATTATCTCTGCCTTAATGAGGATTGCCTCGGAGAGCATGAGATAGTCGGTGAGATATCCGCTGTTCCAAAGGAATATACAGAAAATATGGTGCTTTATATAAGAAACGTTGACGGCAAAAGCAGAACTCTTCATGATCCTTTTAAACTCAAAGAGATATTTCCTGATCTGGATGAAGAACGAGAAAGCCCTTGTGCATTCTTTATCACCCCGGTACATTTTATAGATCGGTGCTATGGCTATGCTGTATTGTCTTACGGTGACGAAATAAAATCGATAGATATCACTTATCGTAATTGGACAAATCATGTAAGCAATGCTCTGGAATCAATGCGGATACAAAACTCCATAGCTAATCTTGCAGTCCGTGACGCTATGACAGGTGTTTATTCGAGAATAGGCATTGAGAAAAATATCCAGTTTGTTATTGACAGAATGTCAGATCCGAAAAATAAGGTTTTTATCGCTGTCTGCGATCTGGACTGCCTTAAAAAGATAAATGATAATTTTGGCCATAACTGCGGTGATATTGCAATAAAAGCGATCGCAGACGCAGTTTTGGCATCGACAAAAAATCATGAGATATGTGCAAGGGTAGGCGGCGATGAGTTTGTGGTGATAGGCTGTAACGACTATAACGACAACTATCCTGAACGATTTTCTGCAAGGGTCAACGACCGCCTTAAAGTATATAACAGGTTTGCAGGTAACGAGTTTGAGGTCAGCGTTAGTATAGGCGGTATTTGTAAACATATAACAGATATCCACGAGCTTGAAGATATGTTTACACAGGCGGATAAGATAATGTACGCAAGTAAATTGGAAAGACATAAAAACAGGAAATAGCAATAGATAAAATATCAGTGAATTACAACGGACGGTCAGTGATCGTCCGTTTTTTGCTTGAGAGAGCCGTATCCACTTGACTTATAGGCTCAAATGTAGTATAATGTAAAAGTTAAGGCGGTTTTCTGCCTGTTAGTAAGACGATTTTTTTCGGAAAGGAAATGGATAATAAAATGGCTAAAGCTAAAAAAATAACGGCTGCTCTTACTGCCGCATTGCTTTGTACTGCGAGCCTTACCGCTTGCTCTGACACTAGCTATGTGATGACAGTAGGTGACAGCAAGATAAACGCAGGTATCTACATTTATAATGAGCTTACAGAAATGTCATATCAAATGACGATGATGTATTATCAGAAAGGCATCAAAAAAGACTATTTCGATCAGAAGGTAGACGGAAAGGCATTTGACGAGTATCTTTCAGATTATGCTCTCACTGCAACTAAGGAGTATGCGGCTGTAGTTGACAAGTTCAACGAGCTTGGACTTACTCTTTCAGATGAGGATATAAAGTCCATTAATAACAGCATAAGCAGCACATGGGATTCTCAGGGTGAGTTTTACGAGTCAGAGGGTATCTCAAAGGAATCTGTAAAGCTTGCACTCAAAGGCTCGAAAATGAGAGAAGAGCTTTTTGATCACTACTATGCAGAGGGCGGCGAGGAAGCCGTTTCAGACGATGAAATGGTGAAGTATCTTGATGATAACTATCTGAGATATAAATCCATTTCCTTTGCAAAAACTAAAGCATCAACTGATTCTTCATCATCAGCCACTGATTCTTCTACAGACTCAGCAGACGCTGCAAATGAGGAAGCCAAGGCAAAAAGAGATGAGTTCCTTGAAAAGGCTCAGGGCGTTTCGTTTGACGATTTCGATAGCATTATAGACGAGTACAACGACTACGTTGCTTCAAAGAAAGCCAAAGATTCCAGTTCCGCCGCTGACAGCGATTCATCAGCCTCAGACAGCAGCACGACTTCTGACGACACATCTTCCGTAGCAGAGAGCGACACAAGCTCCACAGCTTCCGACGATACATCTTCTGTATCTGACAGCACAGCAGATTCAAGCTCCGCTTCAGACAGCGACTCGTCAACGGACAGCTCATCATCAGAGCCTGACCCATATGCAAATGAGAAAATGATGAACTACGGTGCACTGGACGATTCACAGAAAGACACTGTAAACGGCAAAATACTCAAAGAAGTAAGCGGTATGAGCACAGACGTTGCAACAGCTTATGAGGACGATAACGCATATTACATTCTTATCAAGGGCGATATAAAGGGCAGAGATACAGAATATGCCAAGGACAATCATGAAGATCTTCTAAAAGAAATGAAGAGCGATGAATTTCAGAAGAAATTAACAAGCTGGGTAGAAAAGCTTGACATCAAGGTGAACAACAAGGCCATAAAGCGTTACACGCCGAAAGTGGTCTACGATAAGCAGACAGAGTATTACAGCAAGAACAATAATTCATAGCAGATAATATTACCGCCGCAACCGAGTTTGGTTGCGGCGGTTTTGTCATATCCGAAATTCACTTATGATACCTAGTATTAGCACTTATCTGAAACGCCCTGTAAACCTGCTCCAAAAGCATTATCCTTGCAAGCTGGTGCGGGAACGTCATCTCCGACATTGATAAGCGCAGGTCAGCTTTTGCCTTTATCTCAGGGGCAATGCCGAATGAAGAGCCTATTAAGAAATTCACTGTGCTGAATCCGTTCAGACCACATTCGCTGAGCTTTTTGGACAGCTTTTCACTTGAAAGCTGCTTGCCCTCAATGCACATTGCAATATTGTATGCGCCCTTGATGTCAGTGTAGCTTTTCATGGCTTTCGCCTCGTTTTCAAGCGCCGCCGCTATCTCCTTTTCGGAGGGGTTGTCAGATAACCTCGACTCGTTCAGCTCAACTATTTCAAGCTTGCAGAACGCCCCCAGCCGCTTTGAGTATTCCGCCGCAGCGTCACGCCAGTATTTTTCTTTCAGCTTTCCAACTGTAATAAGATTTATCCTTATCAAAATGCCACCGCCATTCCGCTGCCCTTAGGCTTTGCTATATGTAAAATATAGTCGCTGTTGCGCTCGTAATCCCCAAGTGCTCCCACAGCCGAGTTTTCAGCCTGCAAAGGCGTGTTGTTTTCCTGACTTAAATGACCTAAAATAAATTTATATGTACCTGCTGTCATAAGCTTTTTTAGCTGTTCTCCGCAGGCTGAGTTTGAAAGGTGGCCATGGTCTGAAGCGATGCGCCTTTTCAGCTCGTATGGATAAGGTCCATTTTTCAACATTGACTCATCATAATTTGACTCCAGCAAAACAAGGTCAGAACCGCTCAGGTGCATATCCACCTCATTTGTAACAGTGCCAAGGTCGGTGCATACGCACACCTGCTTGCCGTCAGGGGTCTTTATCTGATATCCACAGCTTGCAGGGGTATCATGAAATGTGGCAAAACCTTTTACTGCATAATCTCCTATGCACACTTCATTGCCGTCCACCTCGTTGACATCACAGGCAGGGTCTATTTTGCCGTCAGATACAAGTATCTCAAGATTGGTCTTTTGGGCAAATACAGGGATATGATATTTCTTCGTGAGCACTTTAAGCCCCGAAACATGGTCTGAATGTGTGTGTGTGATAAAAATTCCCTGTATCACTGCAGGGTCGATCTCGTTATCTTTCAAAGCCTCACAAAGACGTTTGCAGGAAACTCCTGCATCAACAAGTATCCCGCCGTCACTGTTGCCGATAAAAGAGCTGTTGCCCTTGCTTGATGAAAAAAGTGGATATATCCTTGCCATAACTAATTCCTTTCAAAAGTTTTCAGAAGATACTCTGCAACACCGTCTTCTTCATTTGTGCCTGTCACCTGGTCGCAGCATTCAAGCACCTCTTTGCAGGCGTTTCTTACTGCCACTCTTTTATCAGCCGCCTTGAACATAGGCAGATCGTTGGTGTTGTCGCCAAAAGCCGTGACAAAGTCAAAGCCGTAATTCTCACGAAGATACCTCACGCCCTGCTCCTTAGAAGCCGCCGAAGAGAACACTTCAAGATACCAAAGCTTGGGGTCATAAACATCATAATAGTATGTGATGTTCAGCTTTTCATTTTCTTTAAGAGCGTCATACAGCGGTACAAGTTTTTCTTTTTCTGCAATAAAAGTGAAGTATATCACATTGTCGATGTACTGAGAAAGGTCACTGACCTGCGTGAAGGACTTGTAATATTTCTCTCTGCGTTCGTTGTAAAAGCTCTCCATTGCAGGTGAAATAAGCCTTTCATATCTTGTGGCAAGCTGATTATCTGAAACCGAGTACATAAAAGGCTCTAAACCAAGCCCTTTTGAAAGATCTATGATAAGACCGCAAAGCTCCCTGGAAAGGCTGTTTATCTTGACGTATTTTTTCTCCGCCATATCATAAATAAGCACGCCGTTCATAAGTATAACGGGAAGCTTCAGGTCAAGCCCCGAAAGTATTTTTCCTGCGGAAGCAAGTGTCCTTGCGGTGGCGGCAGTGAAGTTAAGCCCCTTTACCATGAGCCTGTTCAAAGTGTCTCTTGTGAACTCCGTCACTTCTGCATTGCCGTTAAGCAACGTTCCGTCAAGGTCGGAAATAAAAAGCTCCATATCATGTCCTCTCAAATGCTGTAAAAAACGGCGGCAAATAATATGCCGCCGCAGTGTTATCAATATTTATCAGCCGCTAAGCTCCATTTCGTTAGCGTCAGGCTTGTAAACACGCTGAATGTCAGCTCCAAGCCCTCTGAGTTTCTCATCTATCTTTTCATATCCTCTTTCGATGTAGAAAATATTGTCTATCTCAGTAGTACCCTCTGCGGCAAGTCCTGCTATCACCATGGCAGCGCCTGCTCTAAGGTCAGTTGCTACAACAGGAGCGCCTTTGAGCTTGCCAACGCCCTGTATAACAGCCACCTTGCCGTCAACAGAAATGTCAGCGCCCATTCTTCTAAGCTCAGCCACATATCTGAATCTGTTGTCAAAAATATCGTCTGTAACGATGCTCGTACCCTCAGCAAGCGTCAGCAGTGTTGAGAACTGCGGCTGCATATCAGTAGGGAAGCCAGGGTGCGGCATAGTTTTTATAGAAGTTTTCACGAGCGGACCGTCCACCCAAACATGAACGCTCTCGTCGCTTTCCTCAACGTTTACGCCTACCTTGCGTAGCTTTGCCGTGATAGACTCAAGGTGTTTAGGAATAACATTTGCGATAACAACGTCGCCCTTTGTGGCAGCCGCCGCTACCATATAAGTGCCTGCCTCTATCTGGTCAGGGATAGTCGCATAGGTAACGCCTTTGAGGTACTCAACGCCTCTTATCTTGATAACGTCTGTACCTGCGCCTCTGATATCAGCACCCATTGAGTTAAGGAAGTTCGCAAGGTCAACGATATGAGGCTCTTTCGCCGCATTTTCGATTATAGTAAGCCCCTTTGCCTTTACAGAGGCAAATATTGCATTCATAGTTGCGCCAACTGTAACAAAGTCAAAGTATATCTGATTGCCCACAAGCTCGTCTGCTGTGACATGATTAGCTCCGTTCACTATCTCGTCAGACGCACCAAGCGCCTTGAAAGCTTTCAAATGCTGATCTATAGGTCTGTCGCCAAGGTCACAGCCGCCCGGCATCGGAACAAAAGCCTCGTGAAATCTTCCAAGCAGCGTGCCAAGAAAATAGCATGACGCTCTCATGGTTCTTGCAAGTTCATATGGCACTTCAGGCTTTTCAATGCCCTTTGTGTCAAAATATATAGTATTTTTATCTAAAAGTCTGACCTCTGCGCCCATTTCACGCAGGATCTTCATGCACTTAGTTATATCGCTTATCTCAGGCACGTTCTCAAGAACGCACGGCTCGTCGCACAGGATAGTTGCCGCAACCAATGCAACAGCAGCGTTTTTTGCACCGCTTATCTGCACAGTACCATGCAGCGGCTTACCTCCATGTATAACAAACTTCTCCAAGTTTACACACTCCTTAACGAGATTGTCGGCTTCTCTCTCTGCCGACGCTCAGATTATTATACCACAGCCACAGGCAAAATAAAAGCAAAAAGCAAGAATTTCAACGATTTGGTTAAAATCATTTAACATACACCCAAGCAATCGTTAAATCTGCCCATATAATGCAGGCTATGGCAGTCTATAAAAAGAACAAATGTTCACATACTCTTAACAATAGAATATTCAACTCTTATATTTTAACACACCCCATTCAAAAAATCAATAGTGAATAAGGATATTTTGATAAATTTTCGACAATTTTTTCGGCTTTTTCGGTGAAAATTACAGCAATGTTACAACTGTACGAAATCTTGTACCTTATTGTAACCTTAGTGTAACATTTGAGTACAAAAAACAAGACACTTGCCGTTTGTCTTGACGAAAAAGAACGGCTGTGGTATACTCATAACAACAGATATACTGTAAAAAGGGGAGTGCGGCAGTGGTAAAAAGAGAGAATCTCATATGGGCGGCAGTTTTTGCGGCTGTTATCGCTGCTTGCCTGATATTTATTTTCCTCACAGGTGGAAAGAGCGGAGAAAATTCTGCCGAGATATATGAAAACGGCAAGCTAATAAAGACTGTTTCTGACCTTTCCCCCGATAAGGAGTATTCCTTTGAGATAAAAACAGAAAACGGCACTAATACCATAACCGTTGGCGAGGGAAGCATTTGGGTGTCTGTCGCAGATTGCTCGAACCAGACCTGTGTTCATGCAGGAAAGATATCCCACGCAGGACAGACCGTCATTTGTGCACCGCACAAGCTTGTGATAAAAATAGTCGGTGAGACCTCTGCTGACGCTGTGATATAGGGGTGGAAGCATGAAGATATCAGTACAAAAAATCACCCTTATAGGAATTATTACCGCCTTGTCACTTATCATTTTCATGGTGGAGGCACAATTCCCTGTCATGCCCATAGGCGGCATGAAGCTTGGGCTTGCCAATATCGTCACAATGGCAGCAATGCTTTTTATCGGCAGAAAAGAGGCAGGCTTGGTGCTGCTTTTGAGGATAGTCCTTGCGGCAGGGCTTTACGGAACTGTGGTGAGCTTTGCGTTCTCACTCACAGGCGGAATTTTAGCGTATCTCGCCATGTGCATTGCGGTTTCGAGAGTTGGTGAAAACCAGCTTTGGGTGACATCAGTTTTTGGTGGCTTTTTCCATAACATAGGTCAGCTTTGTGCGGCGGCAGTGATATCAGGCACATGGGCGGTGTTCAGCCTTTTGCCTTATCTCATAATAAGCGGCATTCTCACAGGCACGCTCAATGGTCTTATCCTCCAAAGATTGTGGAAGTCGCCACTTAGAAAATACAGCATAAAAAGATAACAGCGGCGTCGGGGGCATACCTGATGACCGCTGTTTTGTTCTATAGTCAGTTTAGCCAAAAACAGACTTTTCACAAAGTGGCATTTCTACATTTTTGCCTTGTGAGAAATAGGTGAAAACTCAGCGTTTTGCTTGCATTTGACCGAAAAATATGGTATAATTAATTGTTATAATAGGGTCATTATAGGATAGCGTTGAAATTGAACGGAGGAGTGGATTTGAGAATACTTGGTATCGACCCGGGTTACGCCATTGTGGGATTCGGAGTGCTTGAATACAACAGCGGAAAATTCACTGTTGTTGACTATGGTGCAATAACCACTTCTTCGGATATGGATTTCAACAGACGGCTGAAAGTCATCTATGATGATATGACCGAGATAATAACCACCTATAAGCCTGATGAAATGGGAATAGAAAAGCTTTTTTTCAATACCAATGAAAAGACTGCCATTGACGTTGCACAGGCAAGGGGAGTGACCCTGCTTCCTGCCATAATAAGAAATATTCCAATCTATGAATATACGCCTTTGCAGGTGAAATGCTCCATAGTCGGCTATGGACGTGCCGAGAAAAAGCAGGTGCAGGAAATGACAAAGACCATGCTTCATCTTAAAGCTATCCCAAAGCCTGACGATACAGCGGACGCAGTGGCTATTGCTATAACTCACGGACTTTCAGTGAACACAAGGCGTGTTATGAAAAATTTTGAGGAGAAATAATATGATATATTCACTTAGCGGAAAGCTCGTTCATACCGAGAGCGACCTTGCCGTAATAGAATGTGCAGGCGTGGGCTATGCCTGCAAAACTACTTTTTCCACCTTGCAGCAGATTGCAGGCAAAAGCGAGGTCAAGCTTTATACACATCTCTCCGTAAGGGAGGATGCCGTTGAGCTTTTCGGCTTTGCAACTAAGGAGGAGCTTAAAAGCTTCCGTATGCTCATATCTGTCAGCGGAGTAGGTCCGAAGGCAGGTCTTGCCATACTTTCAGCCTGCACTCCGTCACAGTTTGCGCTTGCGGTTGCAACGGGGGATTCAAAGGCTTTCACAAAGATAAAGGGTATCGGTACAAAGATAGCACAAAGGATAGTCCTCGAGCTTAAGGATAAGGTGGCAAAAGAGAATACCATATCCGTCAGAGGAAATGCGGCTCAGGGCTTTGCGGCTGTTCCAAGCGGAGCTGTCGAAGAAGCTGTCACAGCCCTTGTGGTGCTTGGATATACCGAGGGCGAAGCAATGTCAGTGATATCAAAGCTTGACCCGAATTTGAGCGTTGAAGAGCTTATAAAGAAAGCCCTTATCGGACTTGCGAAATTTTGAGAGGAGAACTCCATAAATGATCGAAAAAGGAGATTTTGATATAGACAGGATAGTCACTCCGAAAGAAACTCAGGCGGAAACAACTGACGATTTCGAGGTGAGCCTTAGACCTAAAACACTTGACGAGTATATCGGTCAGGAAAAGGTCAAGGAGAACCTGAAAATATATATACAAGCGGCAAAAAACAGGGGCGACAGCCTTGACCATGTTCTGCTTTACGGCCCGCCTGGTCTGGGCAAGACCACTCTTTCTGCCATAATCGCTCACGAAATGGGAGTGAACATCAGGATAACCTCAGGCCCTGCTATAGAAAAGCCGGGCGACCTTGCAGCACTTCTCACAAACCTTGAAAAAGGCGACGTGCTTTTTATTGATGAGATACACCGCCTTTCAAGACAGGTGGAGGAAGTTCTTTATCCTGCCCTTGAAGATTATGCACTTGATATAATCATGGGCAAAGGCCCTGCGGCAAGGTCCATAAGGATCGAGCTTAACAAGTTCACTCTTATAGGCGCTACCACAAGAGCAGGCTCGCTTTCTGCACCGCTGAGAGATCGTTTCGGCGTTATCCAGCGTTTGGAACTTTACAATACCGAACAGCTTTCCGATATCGTAAAGCGTTCCGCCATTTTACTTGGCGTGGCTTGTGATGATGACGGTGCAGAGGAGATAGCGAAGCGTTCAAGAGGAACTCCAAGAATAGCAAACCGCTTTTTAAGGCGTGTGCGTGATTTTGCCGAAGTCATGGGCGACGGCAGGATAACCGCAGACATTGCAAAGATAGCCCTCAACAGAATGGACGTTGACAAGCTGGGACTTGACTCTCTCGACAAACGTCTGCTGACAATGATAATAAAAGGCTATGACGGTGGACCAGTGGGACTTGAAACTCTTGCGGCGGCTATCGGCGAGGAGTCAGTCACCATTGAGGACGTTTGCGAGCCGTATCTTATGCAGTTAGGTTTCCTCTCAAAGACCCCAAGGGGACGTGTGGCGACACAGCTTGCTTACGATCATCTGGGATTTCTCAAGGACGGACAAACGCACCTGTGATTTAATGAGGAATGCCTAATGAGGAATGAGGAGTGAGGAATTAAGGTATCGCCTGCGGCGATGAATTTCTTGTTCTGTAGGGGCGAACAGTGTTCGCCCGAATAGGACCCGCACTTTCTGTCTTGTTCCGTATTGGCGATTTTTGGTCGTCGTTACCGCACTTTTCTGTCTTTGATAAAAATTGTATCGGATCAATTTAATATGTGTGTTAATATAGAGTTTACATAAATAAAAAATAATATAGAGGTATGACCTCGAAAAGGAGCTAATTATTATGGGAAGATTATTTGGAACTGACGGCGCAAGAGGAGTAGCTATCACAGAGCTTACCTGCGAGCTTGCTATGCAGATAGGCAGAGCTGCCGCAATGGTACTCACAAAGGAAACAAACCACAAGGCTAAGATAATCATAGGCAAGGATACCCGTATCTCAGGCGACATTCTTGAGTCCGCATTGGTCGCAGGTATCTGCTCAGTTGGTGCAGACGCTCACATTCTCGGTGTTGTTCCTACCCCTGCCGTTGCAATGCTTGTAAAGAAATACAACGCAGACGCAGGCGTTATGATATCCGCTTCACACAATTCTGTTGAGTTTAACGGCATAAAGCTTTTCTCTGGCACAGGCTTCAAGCTTTCTGACGAGATAGAAAACGAGATAGAAGCACTTATCCTGGACACACCTGAAAAGATAGAGCTTAAGGACGGCTGTGATATAGGTCACGTTTATTACGAAAAGGACGCAGCCTGGGATTATATCCGCTACGTTATGAAAACAGTTCAGACAGATTTCAACGGTATCCGTGTGGCTCTTGACTGTGCAAATGGCTCAGCTTCTGTGTGCGCACAGAGAATTTTCGAGGGACTTGGTGCAAAGTGCATAATGCTCAACGATAAGCCGGACGGAACGAATATAAATAAGGATTGCGGCTCAACACATATCGAGGGTCTGCAAAAGGCAGTTGTTGATAATCATTGCGATATCGGTCTTGCCTTTGACGGCGACGCTGACAGATGTCTTGCAGTTGACGAAAAGGGCGAGCTTATCGACGGTGATAAGATACTTGCTATCTTCTCAAAATATATGAAGAGCATGGGCATACTTAAAAACAACACCTGCGTTGTTACAGTTATGACAAACCTCGGCTTCTTCAAGTATGCAAAGGCAAACGGCATCGTTGCCGCTACCACAAAGGTGGGCGACAGATACGTTCTTGAAGAAATGCTCAAGGGCGGTTATAATATAGGCGGTGAGCAGTCAGGTCATATAATCCTTCTTGACTATGCAAACACAGGCGACGGTGAGCTGACAGGTACAAAGCTTCTGACAGTCCTCAAATGTACAGGCGAAAAGGCAAGCGAGCTTGCTTCCTGCATGGAGTGCTACCCACAGGTGCTTGTGAACGTTAAGATAACAGCAGACAAAAAGGGTATGTGGGATAAAGTCCCTGAGATAACAGACGCTATAAAGATGTATTCCGAAAAGCTTGGTGACGAGGGCAGGATACTTGTCCGTGAGTCAGGCACAGAGCCTCTCGTTCGTGTTATGATAGAGGGCAAGAGAACAGGCATAATCACAGAATATGCACACAAGATAGCGGAGCTTATCGAAAAAATGTAAGGTGATATTTTGAAAATAGCTTTGATAAACGGTCAAAACCATAAAGGCTCTACATATCATATAGGCAGAATGTTAGCCGATAAACTTGGCGGCGAGGTGACAGAGTTCTTCCTGCCGAGAGATTTCGGAGAGTTCTGCTGTGGCTGTACCAATTGCTTTATGAAAGGCGAAGAAAAGTGTCCCCACTTTGAAAAGCTTGACCCTATCACCAAAGCGGTGGACGAAGCAGACGTGCTGATACTTACTTCCCCTGTGTATGTCTACCACTGCACAGGCTCGATGAAAGCATGGCTCGACCATTACGGCTGGCGCTGGATAGTCCACCGCCCAGAGGAGAAAATGTTCTCAAAACGTGCTGTGGTCATATCTACAGCCGCAGGTGCAGGTATGAAAAGCACTAACAAAGATATGGCGGATAGCTTGTCATTCTGGGGAGTGCCTAAGATATATAAGATAGGTTTCGGCATACACGCAACGAGTTGGAGCAAGGTTTCCGACAAAATGCTTGCAAAGATAGAGAAAAAGACCGACAGCATTGCCGCAAAACTTAAAAGCGACAGCTTTGAGCCAAAGGTCAGTGCTAAGGGCAGAATGTATTTCACTATTTTCCACTTTGCAAACAAAAAGGGCTGGAATCCTGCTGACAGTGCATATTGGCAGGCAAAGGGCTGGACGGAAAATAAAAGGCCGTGGAAAAAGTAAATTTTATATAAGGATAAAAAATATGAGAATTGCAGAAAACTGGAAAGACTATAAGATAATAGATACTTCAAGCGGAGATAAGCTTGAAAGCTGGGGCGGAAAGGTGCTTGTAAGACCTGACCCTCAGATAATCTGGAAGTCACCGAAGCGTTCGGAGCTGTGGACAAAGGCAGACGGCATTTATCACCGCTCCTCAAAGGGCGGCGGCGAATGGGAATACAGAAAACGCCTGCCTGAAAGCTGGAACATAGGCTATAAGAATTTGAAGTTTATAATCAGACCAACGGGCTTCAAGCACACAGGCCTTTTCCCTGAACAGGCTGTGAACTGGGACTTCATGGCTGATAAAATAAGAAACGCAGACAGAGAGATAAAGGTGTTAAACCTCTTTGCATACACAGGCGGAGCTACCCTTGCCTGTGCCGAAGCAGGTGCAAGCGTTTCACACGTTGACGCATCAAAGGGCATGGTGCAGTGGGCAAGAGAGAACGCCGCTGCGTCAGGGCTTTCCGATAAGCCTATTCGCTGGCTTGTAGACGATTGCGAAAAGTTCGTTCAGCGTGAGATACGCCGTGGCAAGACCTATGACGCTATCGTTATGGATCCTCCGTCCTACGGCAGAGGACCCGGCGGAGAGATATGGAAGCTTGAAGATTGTATCTATGACCTTGTAAAGACCTGTTCAGGCGTTTTGAGTGATGAACCGCTTTTCTTCCTGCTCAACAGCTATACCACAGGACTTTCACCCTCAGTTATGGCTTATATCCTGAGAGATGTCCTCGGCACGAGGTTTGGCGGAAACGTCACGGCTGACGAGATAGGATTGCCTGTGGAGGCAACAGGCGGTGTGCTTCCATGCGGTTCAACGGCAATTTGGCAGAAATAGCTTTGCTATAGTAAGGTATGGTGTTCACATGAAATATACTGAGAATTATGTTTATATGTACGGTCAAATGATCTCCACCTGTTCGTTTCTTCTTGACGGTGATTTTCCAAAGGCTGACGGTACGGCAGAGATAAAGGAAAAATATCACCTTGTCGGTGGTGAGACCGGAACAGCGGCGGCTGTTCTTTGCAGTCTGAATGTGCCTGTAAAGCTTGGCGGTACTCACCTTGGAAGCGGCAATGAAAAGCTTATAAAGGATTATTTTGCAGACAAGACTGCTGACCTTTCGGAGCTTGTAACAGAGGGTTTCGAGGGCGTGACCGACTATGTTATCATAGATAAAAATACACGCACCTGTTTTGGCGAGTGGGATAAGCTTTATTCACGTCCGGAGCCTTTTTATGAACAGCCCTCGGAGGAGTCGGTGAAAAATTCAGCCTGCGTTGCGGCTGACCCTTATTTTGGTGATAAGATAGCTGAGTATTGCGTAAAATATGGCAAGAAATATGTCACCATAGATTGTGCCTATGACAGCTATATACATAAGCATTGCGCAGTAAATTGCATATCTCATCAGCACCTTGATGAATATTACCCAGATAAAAGCTATGATGAGCTTTTCAGGCTTTATACAGATAATACAGACGGGCTTGTGATATTTACCCTTGGTGAAATGGGTGCGATGTATGGCAGAAAGGGTGCTGTGCCAAAGATGTGCCCTGCATTTAAAGTAGACGTAGTGTCAACACTTGGCGCAGGGGACAGCTTTAAGGCGGGCGCTGTATATGGGCTTTATAAAGGTCTTGATGACGATACATTGGTGAAAACAGCCTGTGCTGTGGCAGGTGCGGCGGTGGAAAAGTTCCCTATCGCACTTTATCCGCCGACAGTAAAAGATATTGAAAAGCTTATGGGCAATATGTAGGGGCGAACAGCGTTCGCATACCCATATATTATAATAAGGTATAAACCGAAATTTCAGACAGGAGGAAAGGTTATGTCTTTTGATTTTGATGAACTTAAACACAAGGCAGGAAATATGCTTGAAAAGGGCAAAGAAAAAGCTCATGAAGCCGCCGAAAGTGAAAAGGGGCAGAAGATAAAGAGCAAAGCAGGAGAGCTGTTTGAAAAGGGAAAGGAAAAAGCCCACGAGTTCGCCGAGAGCGAAACGGGCAAAAAGGTAAAGAACAAGGCTGAAAAGCTCCTTGATAAAGGAATAGACAAAGCCGAAAATGTTTACGAAAAGCATAAGGAAAGAAAGGCTGAACAGAAAGAACAGCCTGAAGATAAGGAATAAACTAAATTTGGTAAGGAAAGTGAAATGAGCAGTTTTATTGAAATAAAGGATCTGCACTTTTCCTATGTGAACGACCTTGAAGAGCCACCTGTTAAAACGGAGGTGCTTAAAGGCATAAATCTGAACATAGAAAAAGGCGAGTTTGTGGCAGTGCTTGGTCATAACGGCTCAGGCAAATCTACACTTGCAAAGTGCATAAACGCTATAAATCTTCCTGAGTCGGGGGCTGTCTATGTGAACGGCATGGACACTTTGGACGAAAATAACCTCCTGCCTATAAGAGAAAAGGTGGGCATGGTATTCCAAAACCCCGATAACCAGATAGTTGCAACTATCGTGGAGGAGGATGTGGCTTTCGCCCTTGAAAATATGGGCGTCGAGCCGAATGAGATACGCAGGCGTGTTGACGAGGCTCTTAAAACCGTCGGTATGTATGAATACAGACTTCATGCACCCCATAAGCTTTCAGGCGGACAGAAACAGCGTGTGGCTATCGCAGGCATAATCGCAATGAAGCCTGATTGTATACTTCTTGACGAGCCTACCGCCATGCTCGATCCTCACGGCAGGGACGAGGTAATGAAAACTGTCAAAATGCTCAACGAGCAGGGTGTTACTATTGTGCTTATCACCCATTATATGGAGGAAGCCGCACAGGCACAGCGTGTTGTTGTAATAGACGGCGGCGAGGTAATAATGGATAACGTTCCGAAGAAGATATTCTCAAATGTGGAAACCATGAAAAATCTGGGACTTGACGTGCCGCAGGTGACAGAGCTTTGCTGGGAGCTTAAAAGGGCAGGCTATGACATCTCCACCGAGATAATCCACGAGGACGAGTGCGTTCAGAAGCTTTATGAAATGCTTAAGTGATAGGGAGTAACAATGGCAGTAATTAAAACGGAAAACTTGACTTATGTTTACGGCGAGGGTACGCCCTTTCGCAAAACAGCCGTAGACAATGTTAATATAGAGATAAATGACGGAGAAATGGTGGGTATAATAGGACACACAGGCTCAGGCAAATCTACCCTTATCCAGCATTTCAACGGTCTTTTGAAGCCCACGAGCGGAAGCGTCTATATAGACGGAGAAAGGCTGTGGGACGATAAATCAAGGCTTCGCCCTATAAGATTTAAGGTGGGTCTTGTGTTTCAGTATCCTGAGTATCAGCTCTTTGAGGAAACTTGCTATAAGGATATCGCATTCGGACCTAAGAATATGGGTATCAAGGAAGATCAGATAGATAAGTATGTGAAAGAGGCCGCAAGAATGGTGGGGCTAAGCCCTGAGATACTTGATAAATCGCCTTTTGAGCTTTCAGGCGGACAGAAAAGGCGTGTGGCTATAGCAGGCGTTATGGCAATGAACCCAAAGGTGCTTATCCTTGACGAACCTGCTTCGGGTCTTGACCCAAAGGGCAGAGAGCAGATACTTGGTCTTATAAGAGAGTATCATGAGCAGATGAAAAACACTGTTTTGCTGGTATCCCATTCTATGGAAGATATCGCAAAGAACGTTTCAAAGATACTTGTCATGAACGAGTCGAAGCTTTTCTGCTATGATGATACCGTGAAGGTGTTCCACCGTTCAGAAGAGCTTGTGTCAATGGGACTTGCAGTGCCACAGATAACAAGAGTTATAAACAGGCTCAAAGCCATGGGCATAGATATTAAGGACGATGTGTATACAGTTGGCTATGCGAAAAAGGTCATCCTTGAAATGCTGGAGCAGAAAAAGAATAAGTAAGCAGCGGACTGCCTTTGACCCATATGAGCAGAGAGCAGGACTGTCTAAGTTGAGATAGAAAATTGGAGGAATATACCTTGATAAAGGATATTACTATAGGACAGTATTTTCCCGGAAATTCTGTCATTCACCGAATGGACGCACGAATAAAGATAATAATGACGGCGATTTTCATAGTAATGCTTTTCGCCGCAAACAGCGTGTGGGGACTTCTTGTGGGCATAGCTTTTACTATTCTCACTTTTATCATATCGAAAATACCCGGCAAACTCATGCTAAAAAGCTTGAAGCCTATTGTGCCGATAATAATATTCACGGCGATACTCAATCTGCTTTTTATCAGAACGGGCAAAGCCTATTTTGAGTGGAAATTTTTGAAGATAACGGACGAGGGAGTTGACACGGCAGTGTTCATGATGATAAGGATAATCTGCCTTATTGTCGGCACTTCGCTTCTTACCTACACCACCTCGCCTATCGACTTGACAGACGCTATCGAAAGATTGCTTTCACCGCTGAAAAAGATAAAAGTGCCTGTCCATGAGCTTGCAATGATGATGACTATTGCCCTGAGATTTATCCCTACTCTTATCGAGGAAACAGACAAGATAATGTCAGCCCAGAAAGCAAGAGGAGCGGATATGGAAACAGGCTCGCTCATTCAGAAAGCTAAAGCCCTTATTCCAGTGCTGATACCGCTTTTTGTGGCATCGTTCAGACACGCTGAGGAACTTGCTCTCGCAATGGAGTGCCGCTGTTATCACGGTGGAGAGGGCAGAACAAGAATGAAACAGCTCCATATGAGCATAGTCGATCTCTATGGCTCTATATTCTGCGTGCTGTTCCTTGCAGGCGTTATCGTCATAAATATAGTCATATAGGAGGGGTATTATGAGCAGTGTTTTTAAAGATATGGACCAAGATGACAGACTTGACACTTTGGAAAGAAAAGTCAAGAAACTTGAGAGAAATGTAAATGGGGGAAGTAAAATGTCAGGCATTATAAAAGACCTTATCGGTATGGAATGTACCATTGACGGCGATGGGATTTATGGTCATAGCTGTACTATTCTTGACGCAGACGACGAGTGGGTAAAGCTTATCATCCACGAAAAGAAAAGCGACAGCACCATGATAGTAAGACTTGACAATATAGATTCCATAACACTCGACTAAAGAAACGGGATATGCTCATGACAAATTTCAGGATAATACTTGCTTATAACGGCACAGCTTATCATGGGTGGCAAAGGCAGAACAACGCCCTTGCCGTTCAGCAGGTGCTTGAAGAAGCTATCCTCGCCCTGACGGGACAGACAGTCACAGTGAACGGCTGTTCACGAACAGACGCAGGAGTACACGCAAGAAGATTTTGTGCAAGCTTTCTTATAGAGTCCACAATAACCTGCCGTGGCATAGTTTTCGGACTTAATTCAAAGCTGCCTGACGATATCTCAGTGCTGGAGTGCGAAAAAGTCCCCCTTGATTTTCACGCAAGATATATGTGCAGCGGCAAGGAGTATGAGTATATTATACATAACAGCGAGATAAAAAATCCCTTTTATAAAGATACAGCCTACCGCAGTTGGTTTCCAATAGACGAGAAAAAGCTGGATAAAGCGGCACAGGATTTTGTGGGAACGCACGATTTCAAAGCCATGTGTTCCACCGATTGCACAAAGGAGAATACAGTTAGGACTATATTCTCTTTCCATGTAAGACGTGAGGGTGAGCTTGTGATATTCACAGTTTCGGGAGACGGCTTTCTGTACAATATGGTAAGGATAATGGTAGGCACGCTTATTTTTATAAATGAGGGCAAGATAGGAGAAACTCAAATACCCGATATACTTGCGTCAAAGGACAGAACAAGAGGCGGAAAGACCGTTCCGCCGCAGGGATTGTATCTTAACGAAGTGTATTATGATAAAGACAAAGGATCTGAACAAGGTGAATGATAAAAGATCAAAGAGCAGGCGGAGAAAGAAAAATCCGCCTACCAAAGAAGAAAAAACAATAAGAATAACCAAGCAGACGGATTTTGTTCAGCGTGACGAGTTTCACGGTGCAGAAGAGCCTATGCCGAACGTTACTTTCAGAGAGATAAAGCGACAGAAAAAGGCGGCTCAGAAAGCGGCGGAACGTGAGCAGGAAGAACAGCTCCGAAAAGAAGCGGAAGAAGCCGAGGAGTCACGAAGCAGAATAGAGCTGACGAACACCGAGGATAAAGCCGAGGAGGAAAAGCCTGAAAAAGCTGATGAAAGCAAGATAACAGTATCAGGCGGTGAAAATAAAGAGCAGGCTTCAGAAAGCAAAGAGGAAAAATCCGAGCATAAAAGCAGAAAAGAGAAAAAGGCTGAGAAAGCCGAGAGGTCTGACGAGGAGATATCCAACGTCACCGATATAAGGGCGGCAAGAAAGAAAGAGAAAAACAAAAAGCTCTATAAAAAGATAGCCGCCATAGCAGTGGTGGTCGCTTTCGGCGTGGGCGTTTACGCTTCAAGAGGAGTGTGGGTGCCGAAGCTTGAGGGCATTTTGGACAGACCTCATGCCACTATAGTAAACGACGGCAAAAAGCAAAGTGGAAATTTCCCGCTGACCTTTGATGAAAGCTCAGTAAATGTTATAAAACAGCTTTCCGACGGTATAGTTCGAGTAGACGACAGGAACATTGCTTTTTATGACGAGTCTGGCAATAAGATATCGGATAATTCTCACAACTTTGCAAACCCTGTTGTAAGAACATCCGGAAAGCGTGTGCTCGTTTACGATAACGGTGGAAATTCTTTCAGAGTGCTGAATAAAAAGGGCGAGCTGCTCTCAAAGGATATAGACCAGTCTATACTTTTGGCGGAGATAGCCCCTGACAGCACAGTTGCAGTGGTCACCCAGACTGAGAAATATGCCGCAGTTCTGACAGTTTATGACTCCTCGGGAGCAGAGATATATCAGTGGTCAAGTTCACGAAGAATACTCGATATAAGCTTTGATAAAGACGGAAGCGGATGCTGCATCTCAACATTTTCCAGCAGCGGTGGAGCGTTACGCTCGGTCATCTATTATGTGACCTTTGACAGCACAGAGGAGAAGATGAAGAGCGAACAGCTTGAAACTCTCGCAGTTGCCGTTCAGCGAAACGATAACGGCGATTATTGGGTAGTGGGCGATACCTGCTTCTACAAGCTTGACAGCAATGGTAAAATACTTATGCAGTATGAATATCCTGAGGAGCTTTCAGACTATGCCCTGACAGATACCACTGCCGCAGTAGCATTCGATGGCATACAGCGTAAAACAGGAACTCTTGCAGTGTTCCGTTCGGACTCTGACGGAGATAAGCCTGACAGCGTTGTTTATACTCAAAGCGGCAAGCCTAAGAAAATGACCGCAGAGAACAAGAAGGTGATCCTTCTCGGCGAGGATAATATAGAAGCCTATGACAGTGCAGGAAATCTACTTGCAACAGCGGCAGTGTCCTCTGAGTATCTTGACTTTGTTTATCTCAACGACAGCGTTTATTTCCTAGGTCTGCATGAGATAAACAAAATAGCTTTCGAGACCTGACGAAAGGCAGGAAAATATGGCATATTTTTTTGACGGAGCAGTTATAATGATCCTTATCGTGACCGCTCTGACAGGATACTGTAAGGGCTTTGTGAGATATGTCATCACAATGCTCGGAACAGTGGCAGCCGTTCTTGTGGCTTTTCTTATAGCCAATATGTCGGCTGAAAATGTATATAACAAATATTTCAAAACACAGCTTATAACGAGCCTTGAAAACGCTGCTGAACAGACGGATCTTTCAAAGCTTGTGAGCAATGAACTGAAAAACGAGGGCGTTGATATCGACCTTTCAGATGAGGAGATAAAAAACGTACTGTCAGGGGCAGGCACTCTTGCGGAGAATACCGAAAAGCTGCTTGTTTCAAAGGGAACAGACCTTGATACCGCTCAGCAAAAGGGCGAGGAGCTTTCAGAGTATATCCACAGCGTTATGCCCCGAAAGCTCAGCGAAAAGCTGGAGGGCAATAAGCTTGGAAAAAGTCTGTCTAAGGCGGTGAAGTTCACTGCCGAGCAGATAGACGAAGCCGTCAAGGCTCTCTCTGAGGGTGGCAGAACTGGTGCTGAGTATCTGGAAAAGAACATTTTCCGACCGATCGCCCTGACTTTTATAAGGCTTTGCGTGTTCATGACGGTTTATGTGCTTATGGAGATAGTCATAAGGCTTATCCTGCGTCTGTCGGGAGTTTTTACCCGAATGGCAGGTCTGACAGCGGCAAACCGTTTCGCAGGCATGGCGCTTGGTCTTTGCAAAGGCGGCCTGTATCTGGTGTTGATAGCCTTTATGGTCTGCACTGTGATAAATGCCACCGAGAACAAGCTTCCAAAGTTCAACAGCGCTGTTTTTGAAAATACCTATCTGTTCAGTTACTTCTTTGATATTCTGTATAAATGATTACCGTAAGGTGTATCAGTAAGGAAAGGAGCAAATAAAAATGTTAATGTGTTCAAGATGTAAAAAGCGTCCTGCTGTGGTGTTCATCTCACAGATGAACGCCAAGGACCCTCAGCACAAGAAGAACGAGGGACTTTGCCTTGTTTGTGCCAAGGAGCTTGGCATTTCGCAGGTGGACGATTATATGAAGGCAATGGGCATCTCAGACGATGACCTTGAAGCAATGTCAAATCAGCTTATGGAGGCTTCCGACGGGGACGATTTTGAGCCGGGCGGAACGAACTTCCTGAGCAATCTTTTCGGCGGTGACGCAGCCAATCTTTTCAGCAACCTCGCAGGAGGTATGCCTAAAGCCACCGATGAGGGCGGAGAGAACAAGCCAAAGGATAAAAAGAAAAAGCTTAAATTTCTCAACAACTATTGCACAAATCTTACCCAGAAAGCAAGAGAGGGCAAGCTTGATAACGTTGTGGGCAGAGATAAGGAGATATCAAGAGTTATCCATATCCTGTCAAGACGTCAGAAGAACAACCCATGCCTTATAGGCGAACCTGGCGTTGGTAAAACAGCCATTGCCGAGGGTATCGCACAGAGGATAGTTGGCGGAGATGTGCCTTTCCATATCAAGGATAAGGAGCTTTACCTCCTCGACCTTACCGCACTTGTTGCAGGCACTCAGTTCAGAGGACAGTTCGAGAGCCGCTGCAAAGGTCTTGTAGAGGAAGTAAAAGAGCAGGGCAACGTTATCCTCTTTATAGATGAGGTGCATACCCTTGTTGGCACAGGCGACAATGAGGGAACGATGAACGCAGCTAATATCCTGAAACCGTCCCTTTCAAGAGGCGAGATACAGGTAATAGGCGCAACGACTTTCAAGGAGTACAGAAAGTATATCGAAAAGGACTCTGCACTTGAAAGACGTTTCCAGCCTGTAACAGTTTCCGAGCCGACAGTTGAGGACACTATCACGGTTCTTGAGGGCATAAAGCAGTATTACGAGAATTTCCATAGAGTAAAGATATCAGACGATATGCTCAGAGAGTGTGCAGTGCTTTCTGAAAGATATATCAACGACAGATTTCTCCCTGACAAGGCGATAGATCTTCTTGACGAAGCCTGCGCCTGCACAAGTATCAGAACACCTGAGATAGAGGAGTTCGACGCACTTAACGAGGAGCTTAAAAAGCATGAAAAACTCGTTGAGGATTACGAACAGAAGTCAGACCCTGACTATGAGATAATCGCAAAGGAAAAGGGCGAGATACTGAGAATACAGAACAGGCTCAAAGAAGTTGAGGAGACCCTCAAGAACGTTCAGGTAACAGAGGAAGATATCTCAAAGGTAATAGAGCTTTGGACAGGTATCCCTGCCAATAAGATAGCTCAGACCGAGTATGACAAGATAAAGCACCTTAAAGAAGCCCTTTCAAAGCGTGTTATCGGCCAGGACGAAGCCGTTGATAAGGTCGCAAAGGCAATAAAGCGTACAAGGGTTCAGCTTTCAAAACGTCGCAGACCGGCTTCATTTATTTTCGTCGGCCCAACAGGCGTTGGAAAAACAGAGCTTGTTAAAGTCCTTGGAGAAGAGCTTTTTGACGCCACCGAGCCGCTTATCAGAGTTGACATGACCGAGTATATGGAGAAGCACTCGGTATCAAAGCTTATCGGCTCACCTCCGGGATATGTAGGCTTTGATGAAGCAGGTCAGCTCACCGAAAAGGTGCGCCGCAGACCATATTCAGTGGTACTTTTTGACGAGATAGAAAAGGCTCACCCTGACGTTATGAACATACTTCTCCAGATACTTGACGAGGGACGTATCAACGATTCACAGGGCAGAAGCGTTTCATTTGAGAACACAGTTATCGTCATGACATCAAACGCAGGTTCGACTGATAGAGATACAGGCGTGGGCTTTAATAAGACCGACAGTGATATCGCAAAGGATAAAGCAATGAAAGCATTGAGAGATTTCCTGCGCCCTGAGTTTCTTGGAAGAATAGACGAGATAGTTGTGTTCAATCCGCTCACAGAGGAGAATTTCGCAGGCATAGCAGGTCTTATGCTGGACGAGATGAAGTCGCCGCTGGAGGAGAAACATATCAGCCTGAGATATACAGATGAAGCTCTGAAAACTATTGCACATAAGGCATACGGTCAGAAGCTTGGTGCAAGAGATATCCGCCGTGTCATAAGAAACGAGGTGGAGGATAAGATAGCCGAACTGCTTATAGACAAGGGCGAGGGAGCAGTGTCCGCCGTGGCAATATCCGCTGACAACGGAGAGATAAAGGTTGACGCACTTTAAAAGCCTAAAGTTATAAAATCAGGGTAAAAATTATAAAAAAATACTTGATTTTTATGGCGGTATGTTATATAATAAAGGTAAGGTTGTTAGTTTTTTAACAACGTGAATTAAAAAATTAAATTGAGAGGTGTCTTTAAAATGGCAGGTTTAAACAAAGTTACTGTTGATGACATTAATGTAAAGGGCAAAAAGGTACTCGTAAGAGTTGACTTTAACGTTCCTCTTAAGGACGGCGTTATTACAAACGATAACAGAATAACAGCTGCTCTCCCAACTATCAAGAAGCTGGTAGCTGACGGCGGCAAGGTAGTTCTGTGTTCACATCTTGGCAAGCCAAAGAACGGCCCAGAGGCTAAGTTCTCACTTGCTCCTGCTGCTGCAAGACTTGCAGAGCTTCTTCCTGAAACAAAGGTTACATTCGCTGCTGACGATACAGTAGTTGGCGACAACGCTAAGAAGGCAGTTGCTGAAATGGCTGACGGCGATATCGTTGTTCTTGAGAACACAAGATTCAGAGGCGCAGAGGAAACAAAGAACGGCGAAGGCTTTGCTAAGGAACTTGCTGACCTCGTTGATGATGAAGTATTCGTAATGGACGCTTTCGGTTCAGCTCACAGAGCTCATGCTTCTACAGCTGGCGTTACAAAGTTCGTTAAGGAAACAGCAGTTGGTTACCTCATGCAGAAAGAGATCAACTATCTCGGAAATGCAGTTGAAACACCTGTTAGACCATTCGTTGCTATTCTCGGCGGCGCAAAGGTAGCAGATAAGCTCAACGTTATCTCAAACCTCCTTGAGAAGTGCGATACACTTATCATCGGTGGCGGTATGGCATATACATTCCTTAAGGCACAGGGCAAGGAAGTTGGTCTTTCCCTCGTTGACGATACAAAGATCGACTACTGCAAGGAAATGATGGCAAAGGCTGAAAAGCTCGGCAAGAAGCTTCTTCTCCCTATCGACACAACAGTTGCAGCAGGTTTCCCTGATCCTATCGACGCTCCTATCGACGTAGAAGTTGTTGATTCTGATAAGATCCCAGCTGACAAGGAAGGCCTTGATATCGGCACAAAGACACAGGCTCTCTTCGGCGAGGCTGTTAAGTCTGCAAAGACAGTTGTTTGGAACGGTCCTATGGGCGTGTTCGAGAACCCAACACTTGCAAAGGGTACTATCGCAGTTGCAAAGGCACTTGCTGAAACAGACGCTACAACTATCATCGGCGGCGGCGACTCAGCAGCAGCAGTTATCCAGCTTGGCTTTGCTGATAAGATGTCACACATCTCAACAGGCGGCGGAGCTTCACTTGAATACCTCGAGGGCAAGGTACTCCCAGGTATCGACGTAATCGCTGACAAGTAATATATTTTACTAAGCTATAAGCTAGGGGCAGGCAGGTTTTGCCTGTCCCTTTTTTATGCAGAAATCGAGGTAGTAAAAATGAATGAAATAACACTACTTGCAAAAAGCGGATTAGGCTGGCAGGGCATAGGCGGAATAATTCTTCTGCTCACAGGCATTGGACTTATCTATTTCGGTATAAAAGCCTTGCAGGGCTATCGCTTTTTCCCTGAGCAGGAATATAATATCCCTGAGGAGGATCACTACGAACCAACTCAGGCAAAAGCCTTGCAGAAGATCAAGACCACAATGCCTGATTTCAACGGCGGTGAGGACAGAGTTTTTACCGAGTGGAAAATCGGCTATACCATTGACGGCGAGAAGTATACACAAATAGTCACAGACAACGGCTATGAAAAGGGCGATATGATAGACATAAAGTATAACCCCGCAAACCCACAGGAATTTTACCTTGACGATGAAAAATCAAAGGTAGAAGTCACTGAGGAGGAAAAGGAAGCCGAGGAAAAAGAGGAGAAAACGCCTTTCGGCTATGCGGCTATCGCTATCGGTGTCTTGCTTGGCGTTTTCGGTGTCGTTATGCTTATAGACAAGCTGTAAAAAACAGATAAAATAAGTCCGAGCCTTTGTTAATTAGTTGACAAATACGAGTGAATGTTGTATAATAGACTTGGAAAACTAGCAGGAGCAGTTTTTCTGTTCCCTATAAAAAATAAAGGAGTTTTTTATCATGAAAAAAGCTGTAAGAAAAGCAATTATTGCAGGAAACTGGAAAATGAACAAGACAAGACCTGAGGCTAAGGAGCTTCTCGAAGCTATCAAGCCACTGGTTGCAAACGCTGAGGGCAAGGTTGAAGTTATCGCTTGCGTACCTTTCACAAACCTTGAAACTGCTATCAACGCAACAGCAGGTTCAAACGTAAAGATCGGTGCAGAGAACGTTCACTTTGAGAAGAGCGGTGCTTTCACAGGCGAGATCTCAGCAGATATGCTCGTTGAGCTTGGCGTTGAGTACGTTGTTATCGGTCACTCTGAGAGAAGACAGTATTTCGGTGAAACAGACGAAACAGTAAACAAGAGAACAAAGGCAGCTCTTGCAGCTGGTCTTAAGCCTATCGTTTGCGTTGGCGAGCTTCTCTGGGAGCGTGAGTGCAACATCACAGAGGAAGTTATCGCAAGACAGGTAAAGCTTGATTTCTTCGGTGTATCAGCAGAGGACGTTAAGAAGTCCGTTATCGCTTACGAGCCAGTTTGGGCTATCGGAACAGGCAAGACAGCTACTGCAGATCAGGCAGAGGAAGTTTGCGCATTCATCAGAGCAACACTTGCTAAGATCTATGACGAGGCTACAGCAGAGGCAGTTACAATCCAGTACGGCGGCTCAATGAACGCTAAGAACTGCGCAGAGCTTCTTTCTAAGGAGAACGTAGACGGCGGTCTTATCGGTGGCGCTTCACTGAAGGCTGCTGACTTCAACACTATCGTTCAGGCTGCTGTTGAGGGCTAATTAACAGACGGATATCTAGGGGCAAAATATCATTCGTCACAAGAACAAATAAATAAAAAGTTCCGCAGGGGACGGCTGCGGCTGTCCTCTGCTTTTTTTGAACAGGGGGACGCAACTGTGAAAAAATTAATATTTGCAGCATTAGTATTATCTATGTGTTTGTCATTTGCAGCCTGCGGAAGTGTTGACGAAAGCAGTGCACCTGCGGCAGAAAGCTCTCAGACAACATCTGAAGCTCAGCTTGAAAATGTAACTATCAAAATGGACTCTAGTAAGCTCCTTAGCGGCGTTGAGTTCACAGACAGCGAGCTTCTTGATAAGATAACAGAGTTCCGCACGAAAGTCATGGAAAACGCAGAAGAAAAAGAGCCTGATTCACATGAAGATGTCATCGGCGGTAGCTGGCTCGATATGAAATGTTCAGACGGCACTTCTATCTACTATGAAGCAGGAGAGAGTAACTATGTCCGTATCGGCGCAAAGACCTATTACACAAGCGACGATACTGCCAAGGAATTTAAGGAATATGTCCTGAGCTTCCTTGAAAATGGCGGTTATTGGGGATAATACGAATATAAATGATGTTGAAAGGACTAAGAAATATGTCAAAGAAACCCATAGCACTTATCATTATGGACGGCTTCGGCTATAATCACAAGGATTACGGCAACGCTATCAGAGCTGCCAAAACACCTAATATCGACAGACTTCTTGCCAACTATCCGCACACTCTTATCGGTGCAAGCGGCATGGACGTTGGACTTCCTGAGGGACAGATGGGTAACTCAGAGGTAGGCCATACAAATATCGGTGCAGGAAGAATAGTTTATCAGGAACTTACAAGAATTACAAAGTCTATCAAGGACGGCGAATTCTTCTCAAACGAAGCTTTCACAGCAGCCGTTGAGAACTGCAAGAAGAATGACAGCGCACTCCACCTGTTCGGACTTCTTTCAAACGGCGGCGTTCATTCACATAATTCACACCTCTATGGTCTTTTGGAGCTTGCTAAGAAAGCAGGTCTTACAAAGGTATACGTTCATTGCTTTATGGACGGCAGAGATGTTCCTCCTACAAGCGGTGCTGACTTTGTTGCTGAGCTTGAAGAAAAGCTCAAGGAAATTGGCGTCGGCAAGATAGCAACAGTAATGGGCCGTTACTATGCAATGGACAGAGATAACCGTTGGGAGCGTGTAGGCAAGGCTTATGACGCAATGGTATACGGCGAGGGCAATAAGGCTGATAACGCAGTTGACGCTATCAAGGCTTCCTATGCCGCTGACGTTACAGACGAGTTCGTTGTTCCTACAGTTATCGATGAGAACGGCAAGATATCCGCAAACGACAGCGTTATCTTCTTCAACTTCCGTCCTGATAGAGCAAGAGAGATAACAAGAACTCTCGTTGACGATGATTTCACAGGCTTTGAGAGAAGAAATGGCAGATTCCCACTTTACTATGTCTGCATGACACAGTATGACGCAACAATGCCAAACGTTGACGTTGCATTCAAGCCAGCAAGCCTTGAAAATACTTTCGGCGAGTATATCGCAAAGAAGGGCCTTTCACAGCTTAGAATCGCCGAAACTGAGAAGTATGCTCACGTTACATTCTTCTTCAACGGCGGTGTAGAAGCTCCTTTTGAGAACGAGGACAGAGCCCTCATCAATTCACCAAAGGTAGCAACTTATGACCTCCAGCCTGAAATGAGCGCATATCTTGTTTGTGACGAAGTTCTCAAGAGAATTGAGTCTGATAAGTATGACGCAATTATCCTCAACTATGCAAACTGCGACATGGTAGGTCACACAGGCGTGTTTGATGCAGCCGTAGCAGCAGTAGAAGCAGTTGACGAGTGCGTAGGCAAAACGGTTGACGCAGTTCTTGCAAAGGGCGGCATAGCACTTATCACAGCAGACCACGGCAACGCAGATAAGATGATGGAAGAGGACGGCTCACCGTTCACAGCCCACACAACAAACCTTGTACCTCTTATTATCGCAGGCGCAGGCAATGTTCTTATCAGAGAGGGTGGCGTGCTTGCTGACCTTTCACCAACAATGCTCAAACTCATGGGTCTGGAGCAGCCAAAGGAAATGACAGGTAAGTCTATCATCAAGGACTAATTTCCATAAAATAATCAAGGCAGTACCGAGAAAATCGGCACTGCCTTTTTTGTATTCCATCTATTCACTTGCTCTGTATATTGCCCAAACCCTATTTCAGCGGGTCAAGCCCTTTAGCCATTATGCAGTAGGTACTGCCGTATGGGTTCGGTATGGGTGGCATTCTGCTCACATGGAACTCTTTCGGCAAACCACGGCTGTCACATGGGAAACTCATGGTCACACAAGTGCCTTTGCCAATCTCGCTGCGATAACTCAGCTCACCGTCAAAACGGTCGCAAAAGCATTTTGCCAGTGCAAGCCCCAGCGCCTCACTGCTGCTGTACTTCTGGAATGTGCCAAATGGCGTGATAGCCGCCTGCCATACATCGTCTGTCATGCCGTTGCCGTTATCACTTACTGACAGTATTATCCTGTCGTCCTCAGTTTTTATGATAAGCTCCACCTGCCGTTGTTCCTTGTCATTGTACATATATGCGTTCACAAGCAGATTTACAAGCACATTTTTAATAAGGCTTTTGTTTGTTTCAAAATAAATGCACGGGTCAATGGAATATCTGAAAATACAGCCGTCCTCCTCAAGTAAATTGCCTTCTTCGTCGCACACCTCACCACATATGTCTGATAGGCTCTGATATTCAGTTGTGAAATTGCCACTGAAATATTTTGCAAGTTCTGTCATGTTCACCGTTGCGGAAAATGTCTTCAGTATACGAAGCCTTGCCTCATGGTCAAAATGCTCATATTCAGTGCCGGCTTTTGAAGAAAAGGATTCCTTTTGGCTGTCAAGCATCGCTAACATTTTAGAAAGCTCCATCCTTATGTTGCCGAGAAAATTCGATTTGAAACGTAAATACCCAGACTTGTCCGAAAGACGTTCTATGTCCATGCAGGAGTAATAGTGTATGAGATAATTCGTTATAATGCCATTATCTCTCAGTGGTTCAAACCGCATTGCCGCCGAGTCTGCAAACCTGCCCTTATATTCAAAGGTAGCTGTCTTTTCAACAGGCAGAATGAAAGCGTTTTCCGGAGTATCGCATAAAGCAGAAATATCTATAACATCAGGCAGATCGCCATGATTTTTCCAAATGACATTAAGCTCAGCGTCAGTGAGGATAATGTTTTCCTCAGACTGAGCATATATCTCTTTCACAGAAGATGTCAGTTCCACTTTGTTAGCCTGCCTTTCATAAAGATCTCATGTAAATATTATAACCTAAACTGTCGGGGTAGTCAATAAAAAATCATCAATATTTGATCACATTTTAAAGAATTTAGCAGTGCTTTGACGAATCAGGACGCAGGTGGCTTTGCGGTATTGCCTTAAAGAAAAAAAGTTCTAAGTTTTTTGTAAAAACACTTGCAATGTATAGAAAAATGTAGTATAATAAATACAGAAAAATTTTTAGGAGGTAAATTAATTATGGCAGTTAAAGTCGCAATTAATGGTTTTGGACGTATTGGACGTCTTGCATTCAGACAGATGTTTGGCGCAGAGGGCTACGAGGTAGTTGCAATCAACGACCTGACAAAGCCTTCAATGCTCGCTGATCTTCTTAAGTATGATACAGCTCAGGGCGGTTACTGTGGTAAGATCGGTGAGAATCTCCACACAGTATCAGCTGACGATGAGGCTAATACTATCACTGTTGACGGCAAGACTCTTCAGATTTATGCAGAAAAGGACGCTAAGGATTGTCCTTGGGGCAAGCTTGGTGTAGACGTAGTTCTCGAGTGCACAGGCTTCTATACATCAAAGGCTAAGAGCCAGGCTCACCTCGATGCTGGCGCTAAGAAGGTAGTTATCTCAGCTCCTGCTGGTAACGACCTCAAGACTATCGTTTACTCAGTAAACGAGAAGACACTTACAGCTGACGATACAATCATTTCAGCTGCATCTTGCACAACAAACTGTCTTGCTCCTATGGCTAATGCTCTTAACAAGTATGCTCCTATCCAGAGCGGTATCATGAGCACTATCCATGCTTACACAGGCGACCAGATGATCCTTGACGGTCCTCACAGAAAGGGTGACCTGAGAAGAGCAAGAGCTGGTGCTGCAAACATCGTTCCTAACTCAACAGGTGCTGCAAAGGCTATCGGCCTTGTAATCCCAGAGCTTAACGGCAAGCTCATCGGTTCTGCACAGAGAGTTCCAGTTCCAACTGGTTCAACAACAATCCTTACAGCAGTTGTAAAGGGTGCTGACGTAACAGTTGAAGGCATCAACGCTGCTATGAAGGCTGCATCTTCTGAGTCATTTGGCTACAACGAGGATCCAATCGTTTCTTCTGACGTTATCGGCATGAGATTTGGTTCACTCTTTGATGCTACTCAGACAATGGTATCTAAGATCGCTGATGACCTCTATGAGGTACAGGTAGTTTCTTGGTACGACAACGAGAACTCTTACACATCACAGATGGTAAGAACAATCAAGTACTTTGCTGAGCTTGCATAATCTGCACAGCCAAAACTAAATTGCTTACTAAAGACCGCTTCATCATGAGGCGGTCTTTTTTTGCGTATGTATACAACAAAGGTGAGCAAAAACTGGCGAACACTGTTCGCCCCTACGATTTATATTACACAAATGTAGGGGACGGCGCCCTCGACGTCCCGCATACTATGAACGATAAATCAGCCAAATAAAAAGGACGAACCCCAAGCTCGTCCTTTTTTTGTTCATATCAGAAACCACGTCCTCCGCCATGACCTCTGCCAAAGTTTTTTCCCTTGGAATTAGAAGTAACAATGCCGTCAATAGTCACGGTTTCCGACTGCGACCCTGCCGTAATGGTGTAAGTTTCGCCTTCTTTCAGGTCAGCGCTTGTGAATACAACGCTCTGCCAAGTCTTTGTAGGGGTAAAGCTTAAGATCTCCTTGCCGTCACTGTCAGTGATAGTCAGTTTTTCGTTTGCTGACACTGTCGAACCAAGATCGTGCAGAACACTGTATTGTGTGGAGTTGTCACCGAAGCCTTCTTCCATTCCAACTGCACCACAGGCGATGAGCGTTCCCCCTGTTACAGTCGCAGTGCCGTTGTAGTCAAGTGCGCCGTTTCCACCGTTAGTAGGTCCGCAAACGCAAACTGTACCGCCTGTCATAGTGAAGCTGCCATTTGAGTCAAGTCCGTCGCCGTCAGCGTCAATGGTTACAGTTCCTCCGTTAATGTTAAGCTCAACACCTTCTTGTGCTGAGAATTGGTCAGCGCCCATTCTGTCTGTTGACCCTGTGTCGCTTCCGCCTGCACAGTTTATTCCGTCATCGCTTGCTACCACTGATATGGTGCCGCCGTCTATTGTCACGATAGATCCCTCGATACCCTCGTAGCTCTTTGTGATGTCTACAGTGCCGTCGGATATGGTCAGATTTCCGTTAGCGTGCATTCCGTTGTCACCTGACGCCGCAGAAATATTTCCTCCTGTTACCACAATGTTTCCGTTGCTGTGTACTGAATCGTCTGCCGAATCTATCTTGAACTCACCGCCGCTTATGTTTACCTCGCTGCCTGCCTTTAAAGCCTTTGCAGATGTTGAAGTGCTGTCCGTTGTATCTGTGCTGTCAGCCGTAGGCATTGCAGGCGGTTCGCCTCCCGTGCCGTTTCCGTTATCGTCAGGTCTGCCAATTCCGTTCGGACCACCACCACCGTTGCCCATGTTGTTCTGCCAATTTCTGTTTGGCGTGCCGTCAGACTTCATAGAAGCGTTTGCACTTCCACCTCCTGTGGCGATGTCAAAGCTTCCGTCCTGGATAGAAAGCACAGTTTCCGCCTCGAATGCGTCATTGTTTGCGACTAATGTGAAGCTTCCCCCTGTCACGCTTATAAAGCCTTTGTCAGAAGCCTCTGTGTTAGTGGATTTTATACCGTTCGTGCCTGCAGAAATGTTGAATGTTCCGCCAGATATCTTAACGCTGTCCTTGCCTTCCATAGCGGTTGAAGCCGAGGTCACATTGATATTGCCGTCAGTGATAACAAGATCGTCCTTTGAAACTATGCCGTGCTTGTAGTTTGCATTCACAGTAAGTGTACCGCTGCCGTTTATAGTAAGGTCGGCTTTGGAGAAAATAGCTCCGTCCGTGTTGCTGTCATCTTCTCCTAAAGAGTAGCTTGCACTGTCCGTCAAAACGTTCTCCGTGCCGTCCTTCAGCACGATATAAACTTTTTTAGCTTTGCTCACGAGCAGGGGAGCGTTGTCAGCACAAGTTATGTCAACTCCATTGAAAATAAGCTTTATTTCAGCCGTCTTGTCCGCTGAAACGATTATTCTGCCGTTGGTCGCCGTGCCTGAAAGAATGTAAGTGCCTGCCTGCGAAATGGTAACAGTTTCCCCTTCTGAGGTCGCACCCTCACCGTCTATAGCCGCACTGCCATCAGCAAATTTGATCCCTACTGAGCTTTCCTCGTCATATCCAACGTCAATGTCCTCTGCCGCAATGCTTGCGTCAATGTCAGACTTTGCTGCCTGAGAAACACTGCTTGTGGTCTGTGAAGAACTTGCACTCTCTGAACAGCCTGAAAAAGCTGTGACCGTGATAAAAAACGCTACCATGATAGCTGCCAGCTTTTTAGTGTCCGAAATTTTCATGAAAACTACCCCCTTGTATGGTAAAAAAGGTTGAAAAAAACCGCACAAGACCGCTTTAGCCTTGTGCGGTTTTGCTTATGGATGCTTTTGTTATTTTGTCAGAATGATTGTTCCTCAATGTCTGCTGCCACTGCACACATTATCTCAAGGTTGCCGTTTCTGCATCTAAGTTCGTCAATAAGCTTCTTTTCGTTAGCGTCACCCTTTAGCTCAATGCGATATCTCAGCTTGAAAAGGCTTCCCATATTTGTGGTCTTTACCGAAACAAGCTCACATTCTGAAAGATACTTTTCAAATATATCGTCAAATACCTCAGTGTAATCAAGGCTTTCAGGGATAGTGATACTAAGCTCCTTGTGACCCGACTTCTTTTTGCCAATAGGCAGAAGCGAGTAAATAATGTTCAGCAGGCTCACGCACACAGCAAGCATAAGAGCCAACGCAAGGTGGTTCGTGCCCGTCGCAAGACCGACAGCCATTGAAAGGAATATAGCACAAATGTCCATTGCACTTCCCGGTACAGAACGGAATCTTACCAAGCTGAATGCACCCATAACAGCCACACCGGTACCAATGTTTCCGTTTACAAGCATTATCACTACCTGTACTATCACAGGCAGCAAAGCCAGCGTCATCATAAAGCTCTTAGTTTTTTTCTGCCTGAAGTTGAATGCAAACGCTATTATAAGACCAAGCACCAACGAAGCCGCAGTGCAGAAAATAAATTCGTTTGTAGTTATCGCCGCCACGGTCGTTTCAGTGGTGGTCACAGTAGTAGCCGCAAGAGTAGTTGAATTAAGCACAGCTTATCACCTTACCTTTATGTATTTTTTCAGAAAACTCGTTAAGATATGCAGTTCCGTATTTTGAGAATGACGCAGGATATATCTCCAGTTCATCAAGTATAGCCGATAACCAAAGAGGCATAGCATTTGGTATCTTTATTTCCATTACCCTCACGCCGGCAGGCAGAAGCTCTTTTCCCCAAATGCCCTTGTCAAGCTCCTTTTGCTCCTCACGGTAAAGAATGTGCGTGTCAAAGGTCAGCCTAAGGGACGGGTCTCCCGCACCGCAGTAAGCGAGCCTGTCATAACTCAGATACATTGCAGGAGCAATGCCCTCATAGAATTTGAGAAAATATTTCAGCTCGTTCTCTATCTGCGGATTATCATGAGGTACCTCTTTGCCTGCAAAGAAATCACGGGTCTGTGCAAGGGTCATTTCAATACGCCTCTTGTAGACCACACCCTTGTATTTCTTTTTAAGCTCCACAAAGACCATGTCTTCATCATTAGGTACGCCGTAGCTCCTCACTCTCAGCTTTTCCTTGTAAACAGGCTTTTCAATGGAGTTTCTCACAAGCTGATGACTTGGTGTGTCATAATATATGTTGCAGATAGTGCTTTTGTAATATCTGTCTTTGACAAAATGCCCATCGAGCTTTTTTATAAGCTTTTCATAAGTCGGTTCATCAACGATATATTTTTTCTCTATCCGTCTGAACACTTCCTGACTGCCATTCATATCCACGCCTCTTTTCGTGATTTTTTCGTATGCTTCGTGTAAACTTTCCTTTGATTAAAAGTATATATGATTAACTTTAAATATAGCTAAACCTTATATGTATTTTGTGTGAATGTTTATGAATATTGCAAAATACCTTATATTTATATACAAAAAACGGGTGAACTTTTGTCCACCCGTGGAAATTATTTTGTACTATATTATTCCGCAATAGCCTTGTGGAAGATCTTCTTACCCTTTTTAATAACGACAGGCTCAGAGAGATCAACAAGGCCCTTAGGGTCAGTGAATTTCTCGCCATTCACCGCAATGCCGTTCTGTGTAACAAGACGTCTAGCCTCGCCGTTTGAAGGGCAAAGTCCGCACTTAACAAGAAGCGTAAGAATACCTATCTTGCCGTCAGTCAGATCAGCCGTCGCAATAGTCGTGCTAGGCATATCGTCGCTGTTTCCACCGCCAGCAAAAATAGCCTTTGCCGCAGCGTCAGCTTTGTCAGCCTCCTCCTTGCCGTGAACAAGCTTTGTCAGCTCGTAAGCCAAAAGCTCCTTAGCCTTGTTGTATTCAGCACCCTCCATGTGTTTCTCCATTTCCTCTATTTCCTCGATAGGAACGAATGTGAGCATCTTCAGGCACTTGATAACATCAGCGTCACCAACGTTTCTCCAGTACTGATAGAACTCGTATGGAGAAGTTTTTTCAGGGTCGAGCCATACAGCGCCCTTTTCTGTCTTGCCCATTTTCTTGCCCTCAGAGTTGAGCAGGAGAGTGATAGTCATTGCATAAGCATCCTTGCCAAGTTTCTTTCTGATAAGCTCAGTACCGCCCAGCATATTAGCCCACTGGTCGTCACCGCCGAACTGCATATTACAGCCGTAATCCTGGAAAAGTCTGTAGAAATCGTAGGACTGCATTATCATGTAGTTGAACTCAAGGAAAGTCAGTCCTCTTTCCATTCTCTGCTTGTAGCACTCGAATGTAAGCATCTTGTTTACAGAGAAGCAAGCGCCAACATCACGAAGAACGTCGATGTAGTTAAGGTCCATGAGCCAGTCAGCGTTGTTTACCACAAGAGCCTTGCCGTCAGAGAAATCAATGAAACGGCTCATCTGCTTTTTAAAGCAAGCAACGTTGTGCTCGATAGTTTCCTTTGTGAGCATCTTTCTCATGTCAGACTTGCCCGAAGGGTCGCCTATCATGCCTGTTCCGCCGCCCAGCAGAGCGATAGGCTTGTTTCCTGCCATTTGCAAACGCTTCATAAGGCAAAGCGCCATAAAGTGACCAACGTGGAGTGAATCAGCGGTCGGGTCAAAGCCAATGTAGAAAGTAGCCTTACCAGCGTTGATAAGCTCCTTTATTTCCTCCTCATCAGTAAGCTGAGCGAGAAGACCTCTTCTTTTCAGTTCTTCAAATACTGTCATTTTTCATACCTCCGTATTATTTTTTTGCGGTACATAAATAAAAAATCCCCTGACAGAAAATCTGTCAGAGGACGAATTATCGTGGTACCACCTCAGTTTATCGGGAAACTCCCGACCTTACAGGCTCAGCAGAAAGCGAAGCCATAGCACTGTAACGTGTGCAAAACGTTTCGCCTTACGCAAAAGCTTTCTCAGCGAACAGCTCAGGAATGTATTCACACTTTGTAGAAATGCTTTCTCGCACCGACCGAAAGCTCTCTGAAATTTCGCAAAAGGCTACTTATTTCCGTCATAGCATTTAAACCTATTGATATGACTATAGCACACTTTCACCCTTTTGTCAACCCCCTTTTTTAGAAGTGAGGAATGAGGAGTGAGGAATGAGGAATGAGGAATGAGGAATGAAGGTATCGCCTGCGGCGATGATTATTTATTGTAGGGGCGACCTGAGGTCACCTGTGCTCAGAATTTGCATAAATTCTGAATCATAGGGGACGACGCCCTCGGCGTCCCGCTCGGAGGTGCGAGGCTTGAATTTTCACAAACTATGCCGGCGTATAAAGACGGGCGACCTTTTTGCCCCTGCATTATCCCCCACTTTTTTAAAGAATTAACTTATTCGTCTACAAATGTACAAAAACATATGATATAATAAAATTTATATGATTTTATTTAGTTGGGAGATAGAAAAATGCTGAAGCTTTTTAGGTATCTGAAAAACTATAAAAAAGAAAGCATAATCGGTCCGCTGTTCAAGCTTATCGAAGCCTGCTTCGAGCTTGCAGTGCCGCTTGTTATGGCTAATATCATTGACGTGGGTATAAAAAATCAAGATAAGCCCTATATCTATAAAATGGGTGGTGTGCTTGTCCTCCTCGCCTTCTGCGGTCTGGCTTGTTCGCTGACTGCTCAGTATTTTGCTGCAAAAGCGTCCCTGGGCTTTGGAACAGCCCTCCGACGTGACCTTTTCAAGCATATCAATTCACTGTCCTATGCGGAAATAGACAGCGTTGGAAGCCATACCCTCGTCACAAGAATGACAGCGGATATCAATACCGCACAGCAGGGTGTGAATATCCTCCTTCGTCTGTTTCTTCGTTCGCCTTTTATCGTTTTAGGCTCAATCATAATGGCATTCTCTATCTCAGTGAAGCTTACCATTATCTTCCTGATAATCGCACCTTGCCTTGCCTATGTTATCTATCTTATAATGCACATCACTATCCCGCAGTATAAGAATATCCAGAAAAAGCTTGATAAAACTAACCTTATGACAAGCGAAACTCTCACAGGCGCAAGAGTTATCAGAGCATTTTCCCGTCAGAAAGACGAGGAGAAAGAGTTTGCTGATAATACCGAGGAGCTTAAACGTCAGCAGATTATCGCAGGAAGAATTTCCGCCCTTATGAACCCTGCCACCTATGTTATCGTAAACTTCGCTATCATCGCTATCATATGGTTTGGCGGCAAAACGGTTTATACAGGCTTTATCTCACAGGGCGAAGTGATAGCCCTTGTAAACTATATGAACCAGATACTCTTAGCACTCCTTGCTATGGCGATACTCGTTACAAATATCACCAAAATGCAGGCTTCCGCTATCAGAATAAATGACGTTTTCGCTGTGGAGCCAAGCGTATCCGATAAGGATAATAAGCCTGTCGCAACTGATAGTAATGCCCCATGCGTAGAGTTTAGAAACTGTTTCTTCTCATACGCATCAGCCGAAGCCGACTCCCTCTCGGATATAAGCTTCAAAGCCATGAAAGGCGAAACTATCGGCATAATCGGTGGTACAGGTTCAGGTAAGACCTCTCTTATCAACCTTATACCAAGATTTTATGACGTCCGTCAGGGCGAAGTCCTTGTTGACGGCGTTGACGTAAAAGAGTACCCATTCTCACAGCTCAGAGGCATGATAGGCATTGTTCCTCAGAAAGCTGTACTTTTCAAAGGAACAATAAGACACAATATGCAGTGGCGTGATAAAAACGCCACGGACGAGGATATCTGGAACGCTCTTGATATCGCTCAGGCAAAAGACTTTGTAGAGAAAAAGCCTGATAAGCTTGACGAGATGATCTTGCAGGAGGGCAAAAACCTCTCAGGCGGTCAGCGTCAAAGACTTACCATTGCAAGAGCATTGGTTGGTGATCCTGAGATACTCATTCTTGATGACTCAGCCTCCGCCCTTGACCTTGCCACAGATGCAAGACTAAGAAAAGCTATCCACGAAAAAACAAGCGGTATGACCGTTTTCATAGTTTCACAGAGGATCTCATCTATAAAAAGCGCCGATAAGATAATCGTTCTTGACGATGGCAAAATAGCAGGTATCGGCACTCATTCAGAGCTTTATAACGGCTGCGAGGTATATAAAGAAATATGCCTTTCACAGCTTTCAGAAAAGGAGGCACAGGCAAATGGCTAAACAAAGCACAAAAAACAAGCTTGATACCTCAGCTCTCAGACCTCTTCTCAAATACGCAAAACCGCATATGTGGCTGTTCATACTGTCCATGGTCTTTGCGGTCATAACCGTTGCCACCACACTTTATGCACCTATACTCGTGGGAAATGCCGTTGACCTTATCGTAGAAATGGGCTTTGTTGATTTTGACGGCATCATTAATATAATAATAAAGCTTGGCGTAACAGTCACCGTAACAGGCATTGCCCAGTGGCTCATGTCACTTTGTACAAATAAGATAACCTATTGCGTGGTAAGAGATATCCGAAACGATGCTTTCGCAAAGCTCCAAAAGCTACCCCTTTCTTATATCGACTCCCACCCTCACGGTGATATAATCAGCCGTATAATCTCCGACTTGGAGCAGGTGTCAGACGGACTTCTCATGGGCTTTTCACAGCTCTTTACAGGCGTATGTACAATTTTTGGTACACTTGGCTTCATGCTCTCCATAAACGTGAAAATAACCCTTATCGTGGTTATCCTCACTCCGCTTTCCCTATTTGTCGCAAGATTTATCGCCAAGAACACATTCAAGCTTTTCCACCAGCAATCAGTTGCAAGAGGCGACATGACCAGCCTTGTTGAGGAAATGACAGGCAATCAGAAGGTAGTAACAGCATTCGGCTATCAGGAAGAAGCCGAGGAGCAGTTTGAAGAAGTAAACCTGAAACTCCAAAAAGTTGGACTTAACGCCACATTCTTCTCCTCACTCACCAACCCTTGTACACGTTTTGTAAACAACCTTGTCTACATGGCTGTCGGTATCGTAGGCGCATTCTCCGTAATAAAAGGCGTGGGCTTCACAGTTGGTAACCTTAGCTGTTTCCTCACCTATGCAAATCAGTATACAAAGCCTTTCAATGAAATATCAGGCGTTATCACCGAGCTTCAAAGTGCATTCGCTTCTGCAAAGCGTGTCTTTGAGGTCATAGACGAAACAGAGGAGATACCTGACAGCTCTAACGCTACTGTCCTTACCTCCGTTGACGGCACATTAGACGTTGACAACGTGTCATTTAGCTATGTGCCTGATGTGAAGCTTATTGAGAATTTTAACCTTCATGTAAAGAGCGGTCAGCGTACAGCTATCGTAGGACCAACAGGCTGCGGCAAGACCACCATGATAAACCTCCTTATGAGATTTTACGACACCGACAGCGGCGAGATACGCATAAGCGGCGAGCCTATAAAGGATTGTACCCGTGACTCCATGAGAAGTATGTACGGCATGGTCTTGCAGGAAACGTGGCTGAAAACAGGCACCATAAGAGAGAACCTCTGCTACGGCAAGCCTGACGCCACCGAGGAAGAAATGATAGCCGCTGCCAAGTCAGCCCATTGTCACGGCTTTATAAAGCGTCTGCCAAAGGGCTATGATACCGTTATTTCAGACAGCTACAGCACTATCTCCGCAGGACAGAAACAGCTTCTCTGTATCGCACGAGTAATGCTCTCCCTGCCGCCAATGCTCATTCTGGACGAAGCTACATCGTCTATAGATACCCGTACCGAGATATTGGTACAGCGTGCCTTTGAGAAAATGATGCAGGGCAGAACGAGCTTTATAATTGCACATAGACTTTCTACTATCAAGAACGCAGATACTATCATAGTAATGGATTCGGGACACATAGTAGAGCAGGGAAGTCATGATGAGCTTATGGCAAAGAACGGCTTCTACGCCAACCTCTATAACTCCCAGTTTGCTGTGACCTGATCCCAATGTTTGTTTATAAAAACCTGATGTAGGGGCGGCCTTTGGTCGCCCTTTTGTATTTTGCCCTATTTTTTTATCCCGTCCGTCTTTTCGATCCCTCCATTACCCCACCCTTATTTTTATCATAAAAATTATTGACTTTTATCTTAAAATTGTTGTATAATGTTATATATTTCACGGGATATACACAATCGTGTTTTATAATGTATAGTAACGAAAATCTAAGGAGTGCCTATGTTCGGATATGTCCGCCCTTTCAAACCCTATATGCGAATGTTTGAATATGATATCTATAAAGCTGTCTATTGCGGACTTTGTAAGGATATGGGCAGGCGCTATGGCTTTGTGACACGCTTTACCCTTAGCTACGATTTCGCATTTCTCTCCCTTATGGATCTCTCTGTGAGGGGAGTGAAGCTTGACGCAGAAAAGCAACGCTGTATCGCACACCCTCTTAAAAAGACCATGTGTGCAAAATGTACCTGCGACTTGAAATATACGTCCTCAGCCGCCGTGATACTCACATATCATAAGCTCCGTGACGATATAGCCGATAAAGGGCTAAAAGGCAAGCTTGCCGCATTTGCACTTCTGCCTTTTTTCAAGAAGCCCTATAAGAAAGCGGCTCGCCTTTATCCGGATCTTGCCCCTGCCGTTGAAAACGCAATGGAATTGCAAAATAAAATAGAGCGTGAAAAAACAGCAGGCATCGACCTTGCCTGCGAGCCTACCGCACTTATGATGCAAGCAGTCGCAGGCGGACTTACAAGCAAGCATGACCAACGCCGACCGCTCCTTGAACGATTCGGCTACCTCCTCGGCAGATTTATCTATATCTGCGACGCTCTTGACGATCTGCCCGACGACCACGAGAGTGAAAGCTACAATCCGCTCCTTGCAAAATTTCCAACCACCGAGGGCATAAATGCGGACTATCTCAAAAAAGTTCACGCCTTTTGCGATGATAGCATAAACTTCACACTGGGGGAAATGGCAGATATCTATGTGAAGCTCGATCTTAAAAGATATCGTGATATACTTGATAATATCGTGTATCTTGGACTTAAAAATGTCTATACTCAAATAAGAAGCGGAAAATTCCGCAATAACAGGAAAGGAAATAACGATCAATGATCTCCAAAGACCCTTACAAAATTTTAGGTGTATCCCCAACAGCTTCAGACGCTGAAATAAAATCAGCTTATAAAGAGCTTGTGAAAAAATATCACCCCGACCAGTATCAGGATAACCCCCTGGCTGACGTAGCTGAAGAGAAAATGTCCGAGATAAACGCCGCCTACGATCAGATTATGACTTCAAGACGTGGCGGAGGATACCAGTCTGCAGAAAGCGGCTATGACGGCTATGCTTCCTCACAGGGCTTTGATTCAGGCTATATCAGAAGCCTTATCCAAAGCGGCAGCTATACTCAGGCAGACCAGATACTTGATAACGTGTCCTCCTCCGAAAGAAATGCCGAGTGGTATTTCCTCAAAGGCACTATCTGCCACCGCAGAGGCTGGCTCAATGAGGCTTATAACAACTTCACAAGAGCCGTCCAGCTCGACCCAAATAACATGGAGTATCAAAGCGTGTTAGCCCAGATGAACAGACAGCGAAGCGGCTATATGAGCGGCAACCCGACTCAGGGCTACCGAGCAGGCGGCATGAGCGGCCCTGACTGCTGTTCCTCACTTTGCTGTGCAGACTGCTGCTGTGAAATGATGGGCGGCGACCTTATCCCTTGCTGCTAAAGACCCATGAGAAATAAAATAGCTTTTCGAGTGGCACTTGGCGGCATATGCTCTGCTGTCTGCCTGCTTTTGATGTTTTCAAGCAGCTTTTTGCCCATGCTTGATTATACTATCCCTACCTTCGCAGGCTTCATGATGGTTGTGATGATAGTGGAGGTGGATAAAAACTGGGCGATAGCCACCTATTGCGCAGTGAGCCTGCTGAGCATTTTCGTGACCCCAAATTACGAAGCAACCCTGCTTTTCATACTGTTCATGGGGTATTATCCAATACTTAAATATTATCTCGACCAAAAGAAAAACCGCCTGTTGGTGTGGGCAATAAAGCTTGCAGTGTTCAATGTGGCGATAGTCATATTCTTTTTGGCTTTTCAGTATATCTTTACTTCGGTGGATATGCTCGAGGGCATGGAGATGTTTGGCAAGTATGCCGTGCTTGTTCTGTGGGCGGCGGCGAACCTGTTTTTCTTTATTTATGACTATGCCCTCACACAGTTGACAGATATGTACATAAATTGGTTTAGGAAAAAAATACTCAGAAGAAAATGACGGTGACGTTTTTATGAACGAAGAACAAGAGAAAGAAATATTAAACGAGGCGAAAATACAAACTGCAAGGCACAAGAAAAAAATACAGATAATAAGCCTTGTTGCAATAATAGCGGTCATAGCAATGGCTACAGTGGCGTGTATACCTCTTATAAAAGCGCTTCACAGCAAGGCAGGCATTGCAGCCTTGGAGCGTAAGCTTGATAACTACAGTGGCATTGTGGGAGTGCTTATCTTTACTTTCATACAAGCTCTTCAAGTGGTCATAGCGGTCATACCGCCTATACAAGTTGTGGGTGGAGTGCTGTTTGGCTGGTTCTGGGGCGGGTTGCTATCATTCTTAGGTACGCTCCTTGGCACAATGGCAATATTCGTGCTTGTGAAAAAATTTGGCAGACCGATAGTGGAAGCCTTTGTTGACGAGAAACAGCTAAAAAAATTCAAATTCCTGCAAAATGAGAAAAAGCTAACCGTTATCCTTATAATCCTCTATCTCATACCGGGAATACCCAAGGACGTTATCTCATATATCGTCCCCCTGACTCCCATAAGCAAGAAGGATTTTTTCTATTATGTCATGCCTTGCAGACTTCCAGCAATAATGCTCTCCACGATTTTGGGGAGCAATGTAAAAAGCGGCAACTTCACAGTTGCACTTGTGGTGCTTGGGGTAGCTCTAGTAGCAGGTATCGTTGGCTTTTTGTTCAAAGATGTTATAGTGAATAAAATGAAACAACATAAGAAGAACAAATAAGTAAAGTTGCACAAAGTTGAGCTTAGATGAAAAAAATATAAAAAAGTGCTTGACAAAAGGCTCTTGTAGTGGTATAATAAATATCGTTGATTGAGCGGTAAGCTTGAAAGACCACCAAAAAAGCCTGGTCAGGCAGTATGCGGGTGTAGTTCAGTGGTAGAACTCCAGCCTTCCAAGCTGGTCATGTGGGTTCGATTCCCATCACCCGCTCCAATATATCTTAAACTTTTATCCGAGTTTGAGATATTAATGAGTACAGTATGCGTCATTAGCTCAGTTGGATAGAGCAACCGCCTTCTAAGCGGTAGGTCACTGGTTCGAATCCAGTATGGCGTACCATTAAACTCGTTCCAGATGAAAATCTGCTGCGAGTATTTTCTTCTAATATGTATGGTGGGTATAGCGTAGCTGGCCTAACGCGTCAGTTTGTGGCACTGAAGACCGTGAGTTCGAATCTCACTACCCACCCCACTGAATACGTTCTGCGTTAAGCAGAGCGTATTTTTTTTGTTTACATATCGTAGGGCGACCTTTGGTCGCTCGTTTTTTATGTACCACCGACAATGACCTATATCCTACCGACTTGGATTATTATATCCCACCTGTAAATAGACAGAAAAAGGGCGGCAACTTAAAAGCTGCCGCCCAGATCCAGAGGTTATATATTTTATAAAGCGAAATTTTTGTTGTAAACAGCCTCGGCTATCCTGAATGTTTCGTCATCAAGTGCAGGAACAGCGTCAGCAGTGATCAAGGCGGCACCTCTCTCAAAAGCGTCCTCCGCAATGCCATCGGCACCATGCTGAATAACAACGCTTCTTAACTCAGAGCAATCCACGAAAGCCTTTGCACCAAGCTTCTTCACAGATGATGGGATAACAACTTCTCTCAAAGTCTTACAGCCACGGAAAGCCTCGCTTCCAACATAAGCGATCTTGCCTGATATCCTCACCGTCTTAACTACGGTATTCTGAGCAAACGCTCTCTTGCCTATCCTGCTAACGGAATCAGGAAGATAAACGCTCTCGAGCTTCTCACAAAGTGCAAATGCACACTCGCCTATCTTTCTTACAGATCCTGCGAACTCAACCTTTTTCAGAGCAGAGCAGCCGAAGAATGCGTAGTCGCCAACAGCCTCGATTCCAAATGGTATAGAGATCGCTTCCAGACCTGAGCAGAACGTGAAAGCATTCTCTGCGATCTCGATCATAGCTGACGGTATCTCAAGCTCTCTCAGAGAAATGCAGTTCTGGAAAGCTCCGTTTCCTATGGAAACTATATTTTCATTAAGACAAATTTCTTTCATTGAAGAGCAGAAACCAAATGCAGACTCACCGATCTCTCTTACGCTCTCGGGTAGGTCAGCTCTCTCCAAACTGTCGCAATTGTAGAATGTGAAAGGCAGTATCCTTTCCACACCATCAGGTATAGTCGCAAATCTCAGAGATTCACAACCGCAGAATGCCATCTCACCAATAAACCTTACGCTCTCAGGTATAGTCACATTCACCAGTGAACAGCATTTGTAAAATGCTTTTCTTCCGATGACCGCAACGTCCTTTGAGATAACAGCACATTTAAGGTCATAAAGATGTGCGAAAGCACCGCCTGCAACAGCTATGACCTTTTCGCCGCGAAGCTCAAAAGGAAGCTCCAGCACTTCGATATGGCTGTCACCGCAGTATCCAGTGATAATACACATATCGTCAGCCGTAACATATTTAAAACAGCCCGAGATCTTCTCGCTGCTGATACTGCTGCTTGCAGTTACACCAACGCTCTCAAGTGCTTCTTTGAAACCATTGTCGCCCATAAAATTAATGCTTTTCATCAGCGTGACCTCCATTATACCCACTATAAATATATACCTCGTAACTGAACTTAAACGTTTTCTGTATTTTCTAATGAAATTATACTACAGTAAACTATGTTTGTCAATGGTATTCGCAATATTTTATTTATAAAAAATTAATTTTCAGAACTTTTTCACTGATTGTGAACGGCTTTTTTGTCACTTTTCACAATTAATTTACGCAAAATAATTTTAGTTTTCACATATCGTTCTCAATCTTTGAGAACACTGTAATTTTATAGCAGCAAACGTTTTCGCAAATGACGCAGAAAGCTAATTCCAATTTATAGAATGAATTTGATTAAATCGTCCAAACCATAAGATGATATTTTTCTTATATTTGTAAGATTGTTATAAATTATATTTATATAATATTAATAAAGAATGATATACCGTTCATGATAATGCAAGAAAACACCAACAACTGCATTAAAATAGGAGATTAATATACTAACAATAAGCAAAAATGTATAATACTATCATAAAGGTTTACAAAATAGAAACTTAATTATTACAGATTGTAATAATTTACGGTGTATAATAGTATAAATGAAATCGTATAAGTATATGAATACAAAAACTGGAAAGGACTGATCCATTATCAACATAATAAGAAAAATAACAGCAGTGATAATTTCATCAGTTATAATGATAAGCTTTGTGGCATTTGCACCGCAGGAATCCGCTAAGACTTATGTGAATGTTATAACAGCTTCTGCTGCTGACTCGATGAAAAAACCTGTTTTGATAAAAAGGCAAGCGTATTCAAACAAAATAGAAGCAGGAGTAAAAAATCTCACCAGATTTTCATCAAAGACTACATTTGAGGTCTATGTAAACGGACGCTATGTAAGAAAATATACATGGCAGGCACTTAAAAAGGATAACTATATAAATATAACCGATGACGGCAAGCTTTATCTTAAAGCTTCCACAAAATATAAAGTCACTGTCAAAGCGGTAAACGGCAGTGCCAAGTCAGAGTCATCGGTCCTCAACGTAAAGACAGCAGCAAAAACATACTATCATATAGATAAAAACGTTCAGCTTTATAGCTTTAAAAACGGTAAGTTCAAGAAATCCTCAAAAACAAAAGCCTCTGTGGCTGTGTCGGGTACTCTCACTACCAATAAAAATAAGCGTGTGGCAGGTCAGAACAAGAATATCGGCGGAGCAAATTATGTCCTTATCAATGAAGGCGATCATAAGGGTAAGTACGTCAAGGTAGGAAAAGGTGTGAGGCGTACACCTGAGAGAAAAGCAAGAATAAAAACAGCCGTTGATTATGCCGCAAGCATGAACGGCGGAAGATATGTCTGGGGCGGAACAAAGTATAAGGCAACGGATTGCTGTGGATTGACAATGCAAGCCTATAGAAAAGCCGGTGTGAATATGTATAACAGCGTATATTCGCAGGCAAAAATGGGAAAAGCAGTGTCTTTGAAGAATATAGAAGCAGGCGACCTGATAATCTGTAATAACTATGGCCATGTAGCAATGTATATAGGCGGCGGAAAAATAGTCCATGCCATGAGTACATATTATGGGATCAGAATACAGCCTCTTGCAAATATCAAGTATTGCGGTAAGATAAACACTATCAGGAGAATACTGTAAAGCAAAGCGATCTTGCGGCATAACAAACTGTCGAATAACTGTAGGGGCTGGCGCCCTCGACAGCCCGATTTTGTTTGCTCGATAATACTTGCGATATCTGCACAATTTTTCCTTGACAATCTCGCTGACCGGTGTTATAATAAAAAAGCAGAAAAACTGCGAAAAATCGAATAAAGTTTGCAGGGGGACCCAAGCAAAAAGCTGGGTTGAGAAGGTAAAACCTGACCCTTTGAACCTGTTGGTCAAGACCAGTGTAGGAAGCAAGTTTTGTGTAAATTTACCTCCTGCATGGTCAGGAGGTTTTTTTGTTTCCCCTTTTCCATAAGAAAGGAATAAAGTATGTTAAAATGTTTGTCAGTGGCAGGCTCGGATTGCTCCGGTGGCGCAGGTGTACAAGCCGACCTTAAAGCCTTCAGCGCTAATGAAACTTTCGGCATGAGCGTTATTACCTCTGTCGTCGCTGAAAATACTACCCGTGTGCTGTCTGTTTACAACGTACCCGTTGAGGAAATACGAAAACAGATAGACGCAGTGTTTGAGGATATCCATGTCGATGCCGTAAAACTCGGTATGCTCCCAACTGCCGAAATTATTTCAGCAGTTGCGGATAAGCTTAATGAGTATAAACCAAGTATTATCGTCTGCGATCCCGTCATGGTCGCTACAAGCGGAGACGCTCTCTCTGAGGGCGGAACTGTTTCCACCATGAGGGAAAAGCTCTTTCCTATAGTTACGCTCCTTACACCGAATATCCCCGAAGCCGAAGCTATCTCAGGCTTGGAGATAAAGAATGAAAACCATATGGAAAAAGCCGCAAAGATAATAATGGATATGGGCGTAAAAAACGTTCTCGTCAAAGGCGGTCATCTCACCGGCGACGCTGTGGATTATCTCTGTACCCCAGAGGGTGTTCATAAGCTTGCCTGCAAGCGTGTTGATTCGCTTAATACCCATGGCACTGGCTGTACTTTGTCATCTGCCATAACTGCAAACCTTGCCCACGGTATGGATATGCTCTCCGCTGTAACAAAGGCGAAAAACTATATCACCGAGGCAATAGAAAAATCATTCACAGTGGGCAAAGGACATAGCCCCGTTAATCACTTTTATGACTATTACGATTTGAAAGGAACTGTTCTATGAGAAATTATAAAACTCAAATGGAAGCCGCTAAAAAGGGTATCGTTACCCCTGAAATGGAAACAGTGGCTAAGAAAGAAAATATGGACGTAAACGAGCTTATGGCTCTTGTTGCAGCAGGTCAGGTTGCTATCCCTGCCAACGTAAACCATACTGCTCTCTCTGCCGAGGGTATCGGTAAAGGTCTTAAAACTAAGATAAACGTAAACCTCGGTATCTCAGGGGACGCTAAGAATTATGACATTGAGATGCAGAAAGTGGATATGGCTATCAAGTTCGGCGCTGAAGCTATCATGGATCTGTCAAACTACGGCAAGACCAATACTTTCAGAAAAGAGCTAGTAGCAAAGTCGCCTGCCATGATAGGCACTGTTCCTATGTATGACGCTATCGGCTACCTCGATAAAGACCTCCTTGAGATATCCGCTCAGGACTTTCTTAAGGTAGTAAGAGCCCATGCAGAAGAGGGCGTTGACTTTATGACTATACACGCAGGTATCAACAGACGTGCAATTGAAGCTTTCAGACGTGAGGGAAGAAAAATGAATATCGTTTCCCGTGGCGGTTCACTGCTCTTCGCATGGATGATGATGACAGGCAACGAGAACCCATTCTTCGAGTATTATGACGAAGTTCTCGAAATACTCAGAGAGTATGACGTTACTATCTCACTTGGCGACGCACTCCGTCCGGGATGTCTTGCAGACGCTTCCGACGCCGCTCAGATCTCCGAGCTTATCGAGCTTGGCAACCTCACAAAGAGAGCGTGGGAAAAGGACGTTCAGGTAATGGTAGAGGGTCCTGGCCATATGGCAATGAACGAGATCGCCGCAAATATGATAATGGAAAAGAAGATATGCCACGGCGCACCTTTCTATGTACTTGGACCTCTGGTAACAGATATCGCCCCTGGCTATGACCATATCACATCAGCTATCGGCGGAGCTATCGCCGCAGCAAGCGGTGCAGACTTCCTCTGCTATGTTACCCCTGCCGAGCATCTCAGACTTCCTGACGTTGACGACGTTAAGGAAGGCATTATCGCCAGCAAGATAGCAGCCCATGCCGCAGATATCGCAAAGGGCGTAAAGGGCGCAAGAGATATGGACGATAAAATGGCAGCGGCACGTCACAAAATGGATTGGGACGAAATGTTCGAGATAGCACTTGACGGTGAAAAGGCAAGAAGATTCTTTGAGCAGACCCCACCTGCCGACAGACATACCTGCTCAATGTGCGGCAAGATGTGTGCCGTTAGAACAACAAACATGATACTCGAGGGCAAAGAGGTTAAATTCTGCTCAGAGAAGTAGAAAACTCGATGCAGGGGCGAACAGCGTTCGCCCGCATGATATAAAAATTGAATGTCAGCTCGACAATTGTACGAAAAATCGGACAATTACATGAGAGCAGATATAAAAAGAATGTAATGTGCAAGAGGAGCGTCTTGCGAACTTTTTCATAAAAAGTATTCAGCGAGGGAACCCGTGTTTCGGGGTGAGAGGGTGCAATGGAGCACCGACCGAAAATAATTTACGTCAGATCGTGAGCGGATAGCATAGCCACGGTCTGTGCGCCGCTGGATATCTTGCTCTTTTTCGTTCGGCGGTGCGATACGATATGGAGGAATAAAAATGAAAAAGACAAACATTCACAAATTGGTATTCGCAGCAGTATTGGTAGCCCTTGCAGTGGTAGGCTCGCTTGTTTCGTTCCCTATCGGCGCTTCAAAGTGCGCACCTGTTCAGCACCTTGTAAACATAATCGGTGCAGTTTTCCTTGGACCTGCATGGGCAGTGGGCGTTGGCTTCACAGCCGCACTTCTCAGAAATCTTCTGGGACTTGGCTCTCTCCTTGCGTTCCCGGGCTCAATGGTTGGCGCATTCGTTGCAGGTATGCTTTATAAGTACATAAAGAAGCTCCCTGCCGCTTATGTCGGCGAGCTTTTCGGCACATCAGTCCTCGGCGGACTTCTTGCATATCCTGTTGCAAGATTTCTCGTTGGCGCACCAGCCGCAGCAATAACAGTTTATATCCTGCCTTTCTTTGTAAGCTGTGCAGGCGGTACAGTTCTTGCTATCGTTATCGTTACAGCTCTTAAAAAGGCAAAAGTATTTGATAATTTCCTTGGCTTCTCAAAGGAGGTAAGAGCATAATGGGCACTATAATTGAAAGCTGTGCGAAAGCAGCAGACAAGGTAAGAGATATATGCCCTTTGGTGCATTGTATCACAAATTATGTTACTGTAAATGACGTTGCAAACTGCATTCTCGCCATTGGCGCTTCACCTATCATGGCAGACGATATCGCAGAAGCAGCAGATATAACTTCTATCTCAAAGGCTCTCGTTATAAACATGGGTACTCTCAATGCAAGAACGGTCGAGTCAATGGTAGCTGCTGGAAAGAAAGCCAACGAGCTTGGAGTTCCTGTGGTTTTTGACCCGGTTGGAGCAGGCGCATCAAATTTCAGAAATGAAACTGCAAAGCGTATACTTAAAAATGTGAAAATAAGCATACTCAGAGGAAACCTTTCTGAAATGTCATATCTTGCAGGACTAGAAGTTTCCACAAAGGGTGTTGACACCTCGGAAGCTGACGAGAAAAACGACCCTGTTTCCGTTGCGAAAAAAACAGCCGCAAAGTATAACTGCGTTGCAGCTATCACAGGTGCGGTGGATACAATAACAGACGGAAAAAGAGTCGCAAGGATATCAAACGGTCACCCATATCTTTCAAAGGTAACAGGCACAGGCTGTATGACAACAGGACTTGTAGGCTCATTCGCAGGTGCTTGCGACGATATGTATACCGCCGCTGTAACAGGAATTGCAAGCATGGGCATAGCAGGCGAGTTCGCATATGAAAATGCTGGAGAGATAGGCTCAGGAAGCTTCCATATTTCTATCATTGACGCAATCAGCAAAATGAATAGTCAGGTATTTGCGGCTAAGGCTAAGATAGAAGAAGTTTAGTATTGCAATATTTCAGATCTAGTGGTATCATATCAATGTGATGCCACTAAATTTTATGTGGTGATGTTGCTTGCGGGGGCGAACAGCGTTCGTCCGTTTGCATTGCATATTATACTTTTTCATACAAAGGAGAATGAAAAATGACCGTAAGATTTGCTTGTGAAAAGGATATACCGCAAATGAACAGCCTGCTCTATCAGGTAGAGAGAGTTCATCAGCAGGGCAGACCTGACCTTTTTAAAGAGGGTGCGAAAAAGTATACTGATAACGAGCTTAAAGATATGCTCAAGGATAAAACTAAGCCTATATTTGCCGCAGTTGATGAAAATGATGTGATGAAGGGCTACGCTTTTTGTGTGTTTCAGGAGCATAAGGGCGACAATGTTCTCACGGATATAAAGACTTTGTATATCGACGATCTGTGCGTTGATGAAAATTGCAGAGGTCAGCATATCGGCTCGGTACTTTACGAGGCAGTGAAGAAATTCGCTAAGGAGCAGGGCTGTTATAATGTTACTCTCAACGTGTGGGAGTGTAATCCATCGGCAAGAAAATTTTACGAAAAGGCAGGCCTGAAGCCATACAAGACAGGTATGGAAGTTATTTTATGATAAAAGATAAGAGGGTAAAAAAATGGACAAATCAAAAATTGACTACACGCTTTATCTCTGTACAGACCGTGGACTTATGTCCTGCGAAACTATTGAGCAGTCTGTAGAGGAGGGCGTAAAAGGCGGCTGTACAGTTATCCAGCTAAGAGAAAAGGACTGCACTTCAAGAGAGTTCTATGAGCTTGCAGTCAGAGTAAAAAAGATAACGGACAAATACAATGTGCCGCTTATCATCAACGACAGACTTGATATTGCACAGGCTGTTGATTGTGCAGGCGTTCATCTGGGACAGAGCGATATGCCATGTGCAGTTGCAAGAAAAATCCTTGGAGAGGACAAGATAATAGGCATTTCTGCGGCAACTCTTGAAGAAGCTAAAAAAGCACAGGCAGACGGTGCAGATTACCTTGGCGTTGGTGCAATGTATGCCACCAACACAAAAACAGACGCAAGAGCTGTCACAAAGGAACAACTTGTAGAAATAAGAGCCGCTGTGGATATCCCTATCGTAATAATAGGCGGAGTTAATCAAAAAACTGTGCCGAATTTTAAGGGTATGGGTATTGACGGCGCTGCGGTAGTTTCTGCGGTGGTTTCTCAGCCTGATATTGAAAAGGCGGCAAAGGATCTTCGTGAGCTTTGCAAGGATTGCTTCGGAAGATAAGATGTTGAACGGGCGGTTATTGATATCGTCCGTTTTTGTTTAAAACAAATGTCTGATATTGCCTTTGGATTTTACACAAATTATACATTGCGCTATTGACGATTAAGTTAAAATCGGTTATAATAAATGAAAAAGATTTGTTTTTTAGATTAAAACGCTAATGCGTTGAAATAGTAATGTATGTTAGGAGAGTAAAAATGAAAAAAACTAAGATCGTATGCACTATCGGACCTTCCACAGATGACGAAAACATTATGCGTGAGCTTATGAAAAACGGCATGGACGTTGCGAGATTCAATTTCTCACACTCTGACCACAGTGTTCATAAGGCTCGCTTTGAAACTGTATGCAAGCTAAGGGAAGAACTTGGCGTTAATATTGCAACTCTTCTTGATACAAAAGGACCTGAGGTAAGACTTAAAAACTTTAAGGATCACAAGCCTGTTACTATCAAGGACGGCGATACATTCACACTTACCACAAGAGAAGTGGAGGGCGATGAAACTATCTGCTCTATCACATTCCCACAGCTTCCAAAGGACGTTTCTGTAGGCACTAGAATACTTATCAATGACGGAAATATCGAGCTGAAAGCTACCAGAGTTGACAGCACTGACATCGTCTGCGAAGTTATCCACGGCGGAGTTGTTTCCGACCACAAGGGTATCAACGTACCTGACGTAAACCTTTCTATGCCTTACATTTCTGATGCTGATATGGCTGACCTTGAATTTGGCGCAAAAATGGGATTTGACTATATCGCAGCTTCATTCGTAAGAACAGGCGCTGACGTTATTTATCTTAGAAAATTTACCCAGAGCCTTGGCTGGTTCAATCCTAGAATTATCGCTAAGATAGAAAACGCTCAGGGTGTTGCCAATATTGACGAGATCCTTGACGCTGCTGACGGAATAATGGTAGCAAGAGGAGATATGGGCGTTGAGATACCTTTCGAGCAGATACCTGCTATCCAGAAAGAGCTTATCAGAAAAGCCTACAACGCAGGCAAGAACGTTATCACAGCTACTCAGATGCTGGAGTCTATGATAACAAACGCACGTCCTACAAGAGCCGAGATAACCGACGTTGCAAACGCTATTTATGACGGCTCGTCTGCTATAATGCTTTCAGGGGAAACTGCCGCAGGTAAATATCCTGTTGAGGCTGTCAAGACCATGAGCCTTATTGCAGAAACGACCGAAAAGGATATCGACTATATCTCACGTTTCAAGAAAAGAGCAGACGAGAGAAATTCATCTATCACTGACGCTATTTCACACGCTACTGTTACAACTGCCCATGACCTTAATGCTGTAGCGATCCTGACAGTAACAAAGGGCGGAACAACAGCAAGAACGCTTTCAAAATTCCGTCCGAACTGTCCTATAATCGCACTTACAACTGACGATACAACATATCATCAGCTCAGCCTTTCATGGGGTATCAGAGCAGGCGTTATCGAAGAGAAAACAAACACTGACGAACTCATCAGACACGCTCTGGAGCGTTCTGTGGAGCTTGGCTATCTGAAGAAGGGCGACCTTGTCGTTATTACAGCAGGAGTACCGCTTGGAATGAGTGGAACGACAAATTTGCTCAAAGTCGAGAGAGCGTAGTTTTTAAGTGAGGAGTGAGGAATGGCAGCGCCATACCGAGCAAATCACCAACACAAAGTAAAAGCACACACGAGCGAAGCGAGCAAAATGTCTGCGGAGAGAGCCTCTATAGGTGCAAGCCTACTAAGCGGTGCAGAAAAGCAATAGAAGAATTGCAAAAAAATCAATTACAAAGCGGTGTCGGAGCGGAATGCTCTGCACCGCTTTTGTTGCAAAAAATGTTTGAGCTTTTTGTAGGCGATCACTTTTTTTATTCAAATAATTTTCCGTGAATTGGGTAACCGATTCTAACATATGAAAGAAGTATGGCGTAAGAGTAATATTTCTGAATGTGACTTGACTTTGATTTTGAAGTATGTTATTATTTTAACATACGAGCGGTAGTATTATTAATAGGTATGCAATACTGAATATTGAGGTAATATGTGCTGCCCGAAATCTTATGTCAGGAGAGTATAAAATGGAAAGACAGTTTTATGACGAATGGGAAGGCTTTAAGCCCGGCAGATGGTCAAACACTTCTATCAATCTTCGTGATTTTATCCAGAAGAACTTCACACCATATGACGGTGACGACAGCTTCCTTACAGGCCCTACAGAAGCAACTACTAAGCTCTGGGAACAGGTAATGGAGCTTTCAAAGAAGGAGAGAGAAGCCGGCGGTGTTCTCGATATGGACACTAAGATCGTTTCTACTATCACCTCACACGGCCCTGGTTACCTTAACAAGGATCTTGAGAAGATCGTTGGTTTCCAGACTGACAAGCCTTTCAAGCGTTCTCTTCAGCCTTTCGGCGGTATCAGAATGGCTATGAATGCTTGCGAGCAGAACGGCTACACAGTTGATCCTGAAGTTGTAAAGATCTTTACTGAATATAGAAAAACTCACAATCAGGGTGTTTTTGACGCTTACACACCTGAGATGAAGCTTGCCAGACACGCTGCTATCATCACAGGTCTTCCGGACGCTTACGGCAGAGGAAGGATCATAGGCGACTACAGAAGAGTTGCTCTTTATGGTATAGACTACCTCGTTGAGGACAAGAAGGATCAGCTTGCTACTTCACTGGTAAGAATGACTTCTAAGAACATCAGACTCAGAGAAGAGCTTTCTGAGCAGATCAGAGCCCTTGGTGAACTCAAGAAGCTTGGCGAGATCTACGGCTACGATATCTCACGTCCTGCTAAGAACGCTAAGGAAGCTATCCAGTGGCTGTACTTCGGCTACCTTGCTGCTGTTAAGGAGCAGAACGGTGCTGCTATGTCACTTGGCAGAACTTCTACATTTATCGATATCTACATCAAGAGAGATATGGACAGAGGTATCCTCACAGAGCAGGAGGCTCAGGAGCTTGTTGACCACTTTATCATGAAGCTCAGACTTGTTAAGTTCGCTAGAACACCTGAGTACAACTCACTGTTCTCAGGCGACCCAACTTGGGTAACAGAGTCTATCGGCGGCGTTTCTATCGACGGCGTTCCAATGGTAACAAAGACTTCATTCAGATATCTCCACACACTTGAGAACCTTGGTCCTGCACCAGAGCCAAACATGACAGTTCTGTGGAGCACAAAGCTTCCTTCAAACTTCAAGAAGTTCTGTGCTAAGACTTCTATCAAGACTTCTGCTATCCAGTACGAGAACGACGACCTTATGAGAGTTACACATGGTGACGACTACGCTATCGCTTGCTGTGTATCTTCAATGAGGATCGGTAAGGAGATGCAGTTCTTCGGTGCAAGAGCTAACCTTGCTAAGTGCTTGCTTTATGCTATCAACGGCGGTGTTGACGAAAGACTTAAGATACAGGTAGGTCCTAAGTATCGTCCGGTTACAGGCGATTACCTAGATTATGATGATGTAATGGCTAAGTATGACGATATGATGGAGTGGCTGGCTGGTCTGTATGTAAATACACTGAACGTTATCCACTATATGCACGATAAGTATTCTTATGAGAGAGTTCAGATGGCTCTTCATGACAGAGATGTTAAGAGATACTTCGCTACTGGTATCGCAGGTCTGTCAGTTGTAGCTGACTCACTTTCTGCTATCAAGTACGCTAAGGTTAAGTGCATCAGAGATGAGGACGGCATCGTAACTGACTACGAAGTTGAGGGCGATTTCCCTAAGTATGGCAACAACGACGAGAGAGTTGACAAGATCGCAGTTGACCTCGTCAGAACATTCATGGACAAGATCAGAAAGCACCACACATACAGAGATGGTGTTCCTACAATGTCTATCCTTACTATCACATCTAACGTTGTTTATGGTAAGAAGACCGGTTCTACACCTGACGGAAGAAAGATCGGTGTGCCTCTTGCTCCTGGTGCTAACCCAATGCACGGCAGAGATACTCACGGCGCATCTGCATCACTTTCTTCAGTTGCTAAGCTGCCGTTCAGACACGCTCAGGACGGTATCTCAAACACATTCTCTATCATTCCTGACGCTCTTGGCAAGGACGACAAGGTATTCATGGGCGACCTTGATATCGAAAGCATAGCTAAGGAGCTTAACGAAGATGGGGTTTAATGTTAAAAAGGACGAGGACGAGGCTCAGGTAAACGAGCTTGTTGACGTCATTGACAGACTTATGATGGGCGGTCAGGGTCATCTTACTATAGACATTGACGAAACCGAAGAAGGTCTGAACGTTAAAACTTACAGCACTTCCGATTGTGGCGGTGACGGCAAGACGGCTTGCTGTCAGCCTACAGAAGAGGACGCTGTTGACAGAGATGAAGATTAACTCCCTATTTTAGAAAACGGCGGAGATAAATGCTCCGCTTGTTTTCCATAAATACTAAGAAAGGAATGTATTACTATGGCAAACTTTGAACCAACAGAGGCACAGGTAGACAACCTTATCGGACTTCTTGACGGATATGCTGAAAAAGGCGGTCATCACCTTAATGTAAATGTACTTAACAGAGAAACTCTTCTGGACGCTCAGGCTCACCCTGAGAAGTATCCACAGCTCACAATAAGAGTTTCAGGCTACGCTGTAAACTTCGTAAAACTTACTAAGGAGCAGCAGGACGACGTTATTTCAAGAACGTTCCACAAGAGCCTTTAATTTGAGCTTTGCCGCATAGAATGAGTTTCTTTGCGGATAATATGCACACGGGCGGTCGGCGTCGTCTTACATGGAACATCTTGTTTTATGTGGATGAGAGCTGCCGCTCGTTTGTTGCTTTTTGCGGATAGGTATGCGGTGATATAAATTTGTGAGCGAGCAGAAACGGGACGTCGAGGGCACCGTCCCCTACAAAATGGTTTGTGCAGGCTGAACGGGTGTGCATTCATGCGAAATAAAAAAGGAGGGATATCCCATGGAGGGATTTATACATTCTACGGAAAGCTTTGGTACTGTGGATGGACCGGGGATAAGGTTTGTTATTTTCTTTCAGGGCTGTCCTATGAGATGTCTTTACTGCCACAATCCTGATACTTGGAAGATAGGCACAGGTACAAAGAGGACGGTTGAAAGTCTGCTGGCGGAATATGACTCGGTAAAAGAGTTCATGAAAAACGGCGGAATTACCTGCACGGGCGGTGAGCCTTTGGTACAGATAGACTTTGTGACGGAACTTTTTGAAAAGGCTAAGGAAAAGGGGATACACACTTGTCTTGACAGCTCGGGCATCACTTTTACGCCTGACAGCACGGAAAAGTTTGAAAGACTTTGCAAATGCACTGACCTTGTTATGCTGGACATCAAGCACATTGACCGTGAGGAGCACAAAAAGCTTACGGGACACTACAATGACAACATTCTTGCGTTTGCGAAGTTTTTGTCGGAGCATGGTGTGCCTATATGGATACGTCATGTTGTTGTGCCGGGTATCACGGACAAGGAAGAATATCTTTTCAGGCTGGGCGAATTTATTTCTCAGCTCAAGACTTTGAAAGCGCTTGACGTTTTGCCTTACCACACCATGGGCAAGGTAAAGTATGAGCAGCTCGGTATAGATTATCCTCTTGGTGACACACCGCCTCTTGACAAGGAGGACGCTGTTAAGGCGAGAGATGTTATCATGAGAGGACTTAAAGCGGCGTTGAAAAAGAGAAAATAGGCTTTGCATAAGCCGTAAAAGCGGGCGAACGCTGTTCGCCCCTACAGATTATATTGGGTCATTTTTATACGGGCAGGCTTTGGTCTGCCTGTTTTTTGTGTAAAAATATATATTTTTTGTCCTGCATTTTTGAAAATATTCTGTCTGTTTGGATAATTGACGTCAGGTCAAAATTATGGTAAAATAAATGAGTAAGAAATACAGCAATAGAATATTGTTAGGACAGGTTTATATTGGAAACGCACATTCTCTGAATGATAACGAACAACACAGCGTCTGCGAAAGGGCTGTAGGTTTGAGATCATAAGGAGGATTTTTTTTATGCCAAAGAATTTGTTTCAGGAGATAGTTTTTACGGTGCTGATGGTGTTTGTGATGGTATACGCCATGATATGCTACAACATTGCACTCAACATGGGCGGAATGTCAAATGCCGTATTTCTCAAGGCTTTTCATGAGCTTGTGATAATGGCTCCGATAGCTTTTGTTCTTGACTTTTTTGCTGTGGGAAAGATAGCAAAGAAAAAGGCTTTCAGCATTGTTGATGTGAGAAAGGATAATCCTTTTCATCTTGTGCTTGCCATATCTGTTATCTCTGTTATTTTTATGTGCCCACTCATGAGCCTTGCGGCTACGCTTCTTTTTAAGGACGCAGGCAGAGAAGTTATTGCGGTATGGTTAGAAACAACGGCTATGAACTTTCCTATGGCTCTTTGCTGGCAGCTTTTCTTTGCAGGTCCAATAGTTAGATTCGTCTTTGGACTTATTTTCAGAGAACGTGAACAGAAAAGCGGGGCTGTTTCTGCGGCTGCGGAATAAGGTTTTTACGAGTGGACTTCAGTCTGCTCGTTTTTTATTTTACACTGAAAAATAAAAACTAAAAAAAGTGTTAAAAGCCTTTACAAAGGCAGGCGGTTGTGTTATAATAGTAATCGTAAAAATTTGCGTGAAAAAGGAGGAGCTTATAGTGCAGAAGGCGTATCTGATTTTGGAGAACGGTACTATTTTCGAGGGTAAAAGTTTCGGCGCAGCTGGCGAAGCTATTGGCGAAATTGTTTTTACTACGGCTATGACAGGCTATCTCGAAACACTTACTGACCCTAGTTACTACGGACAGATAGTTGTTCAGACATTTCCGTTAATTGGTAACTATGGCGTTATTCCTGAGGATTTTGAAAGTGAATGTCCTCATGTTAAAGCTTATATTGTTAGAGATTGGTGTCAAGAGCCTAGCAACTTCCGTTGTGAGGGTGATCTTGACACTTTTTTAAAGCAGCATAACATCGTAGGTCTTTACGGTATCGACACTCGTCAGCTCACAAAAATAGTTCGTGAGTCGGGTGTTATGAACGGAAAGATCGTTCCTGAGGGATCAAGTTTCGGACTGACAGATCTTAAGAACTACACGATAGTTGAGGCTGTAAAGAACACGACCTGCTCGGAGGAGAAAACATTCGAGCCTGAGGGAGAGGTCAAGAGGAAGGTAGTGCTTTACGATTTCGGTGCAAAGCACAACATTGGAAGAGAGCTTGTTAAGAGAGGCTGCGAGGTAACTGTTGTTCCTGCATACACAAAGGCAGAGAGGATAAAGGAGCTTGCACCTGACGGCATAATGCTTTCAAACGGCCCTGGAGATCCTGCGGAGAATGTGGAGATAATCGAGGAGCTTAAAAAGCTTTCTGAGATGAAGATACCTACTTTTGGAATTTGTCTGGGTCATCAGCTTTTGGCGCTTGCACATGGTGCGATGACACACAAGCTGAAGTATGGTCACAGAGGTGCAAACCAGCCTGCTGAGAACACAGAAACAGGCAGAGTTTACATAACATCACAGAACCATGGATATGCAGTAGAGAACGATTCGCTCCCTGAGGGTGAAGCAAAGGTGCTTTATGTAAATGCCAATGACGGCACTTGTGAGGGTATCAGATATCTCAACGAGCCTGCATTTTCTGTACAGTTCCACCCGGAGGCTTGTGGTGGTCCGCATGATACTGACTTCTTGTTTGATGAGTTTATTGAGCTCATTGACACTAACAAGAAATAAGCTCTGATTTTTTGAAGTATAGAAATTATTGATCTCAGTTTCTGCAACAGTAGGGGCGAACAGTGTTCGCCCGTGGCTGACGGAATGTGTTTGATATGACTATTGTAGTGTTCATTATTCGAGCGGCTTTTATATGGGGCGGTCGTGATAGTGAACGGGCGAACGCTGTTCGCCCCTACATTATGTTTTACTGAGGTCGTTAAGCTTTAACACAGAGGGTTGCTGGGTGCGGTTTTCGAGAGTGTGAGAAGGGATAACTCCTCACTCCTCACTCCTCACTTTCAGCGTTTCCCTAAACTTTTCAGAAAGGATTGAATTTAAGTGCCTTTAAATAAAGATATAAAGCGAGTTCTCGTTATCGGCTCGGGTCCTATCGTTATAGGTCAGGCTGCTGAGTTTGACTATGCAGGTACACAGGCTTGCCGTGCGCTCAAGCAGGAGGGTCTGGAGGTTATTCTTATAAACTCTAACCCTGCTACTATCATGACGGACAATGCTATGGCTGACAAGATATACATTGAGCCGCTTACTCTTGAAACTGTTAAGAGAGTTATCAAAAAAGAACGCCCTGACAGCCTGCTTTCTACCCTTGGCGGTCAGACGGGTCTTACGCTTTCTATGCAGCTTGCTAAGGAGGGATTCCTTGACAAGTATAATGTTAAGCTTCTTGGTGCTAATCCTGAAACTATCGACAAGGCTGAGGACAGACAGATGTTCAAGGACACTATGGAGTCTATCGGTCAGCCATGTATCCCTTCTAAGGTCGTTAATACTGTTGAGGACGCTGTTGACTTCGCTAATCAGCCCGGTATCGGTTATCCTCTTATCATCAGACCTGCTTTTACCCTTGGCGGTACAGGCGGCGGTATAGTTAATGATGAAGAAGAGCTCAAAGAGATCACAAGAAATGGTCTTTATCTTTCACCTATCACTCAGGTGCTTGTTGAGAAATGTATCGCAGGCTGGAAAGAGATAGAGTTCGAGGTAATGAGAGACGCTAAGGGCAATGTTATCACTGTTTGCTCAATGGAGAACTTTGACCCTGTTGGTGTTCACACAGGCGACTCTATCGTTATCGCTCCTGCTGTTACGCTGGCTGATAAGGAATATCAGATGCTCCGTTCTGCGGCTTTGAAGATAATCGATACTCTTAAAGTAGAGGGTGGCTGTAACTGTCAGTTCGCTCTTAACCCTGACAGCTTCGAGTATGCTGTTATCGAGGTAAACCCTAGAGTTTCACGTTCTTCTGCACTTGCTTCTAAGGCGACAGGTTATCCTATCGCTAAGGTCGCAGCTCAGATAGCTATCGGATATACTCTTGACGAGATAAAGAATGCTGTAACAGGCAAGACATACGCTTGCTTTGAGCCTGCCCTTGACTATGTTGTTGTTAAGCTCCCTAAGTGGCCTTTCGACAAGTTCGTTTATGCTAAGCGTGAGCTTGGTACACAGATGAAGGCTACTGGTGAGGTCATGGCAATCGGCTCAACTTTTGAGCAGGCTATAATGAAGGCTGTAAGAGGTGCTGAGATAGGTCATGACTGCCTTATCTCACCTAAGATGCTTGACCTTGATGACAAGACTATCCATGACAGACTTTCTGACTGCACAGACGAAAGACTTTTCGTTGTATACGAGGCTCTCAGACGTGGAGTTTCTGTTGATGAGATACACAGCATCACTAAGATAGACGAGTGGTTCCTCTACAAGCTCTGCAAGCTTATAGTCATGGAAAAGACGCTCAAAAATAACTTCAATGAGGAAACTTATCTTGAAGCTAAGAAGATAGGCTATACTGATAAGGTCATCGAGAAGATAACAGGCAAGAAGATAGAAAAGCCTGTTCATGCTGTATTTAAAATGGTAGATACCTGTGCGGCTGAGTTTGCGGCTATGACACCTTACTTCTACTCAACATATGACAACGAGGACGAGGCAAGCGAGTTCATTGCAAACAGGGGTCATGACAGAAAGACTGTTATAGTATTTGGTTCAGGTCCTATCAGAATAGGTCAGGGTATCGAGTTCGACTATGCGTCAGTTCATTGCGTATGGGCTTTGAAAGAAAAGGGCTATGACGTTGTTATCGTAAACAACAACCCTGAGACAGTTTCAACTGACTTTGACACTGCTGACAGACTTTATTTTGAACCTCTTACTGACGAGGACGTTATGAACATCATCAGAGTTGAAAAGCCTGTTGGAGTTGTTGTGGCATTCGGCGGACAGACTGCTATCAAGCTCACAAAGCATATGGCTGAGCATGGTGTAAACATTCTTGGTACTCCTCCTGACGCTATCGACGCTGCTGAGGACAGAGAGAGATTTGACGAGCTGCTTGAACAGCTTAAGATAAAAAGACCGCAGGGCTTCACTGTTATGACTTGTGACGAGGCTCTTGAAGTTGCAAATAAGATACATTATCCTGTTCTCATGAGACCTTCTTACGTTCTCGGCGGACAGAACATGATAATCGCATTCAACGATGACGATATCAAGGAATACATGGCTATCATTCTCGACCAGGGAATAGAGAACCCTGTACTTATAGACAAGTATCTTATGGGTACTGAGCTTGAAATAGACGCTATCTGTGACGGCGAGGATATCCTTATCCCTGGTATCATGGAGCATATTGAGAGAACAGGTATCCACTCAGGCGACTCTATTGCAGTTTATCCTGCATGGAACGTTTCTGACAGCCTGATAAACAGAATTATCGAATGCTCAAAGAAACTTGCTATCGCTCTTAACACTAAGGGTCTTGTAAACATTCAGTATATCGCTTACCATGACGAGATATATGTTATCGAGGTAAATCCACGTTCTTCAAGAACTATCCCTTATATCTCTAAGGTAACGGGCGTTCCTATGGTAGACCTTGCTACTAAGTGTATGCTTGGCGAGAAGCTCAAGGACATGGGCTACGGCACTGGACTTTACAGAAATTCACCATATGTTGCCGTTAAAGTTCCTGTATTCTCATTCGAGAAGCTTATCGGCGTTGACAACCACCTTGGACCTGAGATGAAGTCAACAGGTGAGGTACTTGCAGTTTCTAATTCTCTTGAAGAGTCACTGTATAAGGGCCTTACTGCTGCTGGCTACAAGCTTGGCAAGAAAGGCGGAGTATTCATCACTGTCAGAGATTCTGACAAGGGCGAGATACCACAGACAGCTAAGATGTTCGCTGACCTTGGATTTAAGATATACGCTACAAACGGCACTGCTAAGGTGCTTCACGAGCACGGCATCGACGCTGAGGTAGTGGCTAAGATACACGAGAACGAGGACAACAACACTCTTACACTTATCGAGAGCGGAAAGATAGCTTATGTTATCTCAACTTCTTCAAAGGGAAGAATACCTACAAGAGATTCTGTTAAGATAAGAAGAAAGACAGTTGAGTGGAATATTCCTTGTCTGACTTCTATCGACACTGCAAACGCTATTGCGGCATCTATCAGAAGTAAATACACTGAGTCAACTACTGAGATAGTTGATATAAACAACATGAGAACTGAAAAGCAGACATTTGAGTTCACAAAGATGCAGGGCTGCGGCAATGACTACATCTACTTCAACTGCTTTGACCAGAGAATAGACAATCCTGAGGGTCTGGCACTTAATCTGTCTGACAGACACTTCGGTATCGGCGGTGACGGTGTTATCCTTATTTGCCGTTCAAAGGTCGCAGACGCTAAGATGAGAATGTTTAATCTTGACGGTTCTGAGGGCAAGATGTGCGGAAACGGTATCAGATGCGTTGCTAAGTTCATGAGAGATAACGGCATTGTTGACAAGGACGAAATGACTATCGAAACACTTTCGGGTATCATGACAGTTTCACTTATCCGTCACTACGGTGAGGTAAGCGGTGCTACTGTAAACATGGGCAAGGCTATTCTTGCTCCTCACCTTGTTCCTGTTGAACTTGAGCCTGACGAGAACGGCAGGGTAGTTGACAGAAAGGTGAACATTGCAGGAAATGACTACAACATCACCTGCGTTTCAATGGGCAACCCACACGCCGTTGTATTCATGAACAATGTTGACAGCCTTGACATTGACAAGGTAGGTCCTGAGTTCGAGCATGACAAGATATTCCCTGAGAGAGTGAACGCTGAGTTCATCAAGGTGATCGACGACCACACACTCAAGATGAGAGTATGGGAGAGAGGCTCCGGCGAGACTTGGGCTTGCGGCACCGGTGCTTGTGCAGCAGCAGTTGCGGCTGTTCTTAACGGATTCTGCAAAAAGGACGAGGAAATATCTGTTATACTTAAGGGAGGCACTCTTAAGATAAGATACACAGACGAGGCTGTATATCTTACAGGCGACGCTGTAACAGTATTCTCAGGTCACATCGTAATGTAAATTTCGCAGCGGACACTGCGTTAAAAAAGCGGCAGCCGCAGAGCGTTTTGAATGTGCTTTGCGGCTGTGTGCGTTTTATAAGTTTGACCCGTGAAACTTCGGGTCGCAAAAATGAAAAGGAGTTGGAATTATGCCAAGTATAAACGAAAATTTTCTCAAGCTGGAAAAGAATTATCTTTTTATAAACATTGCCAAGAAGGTAAAGGCTTTCACTGAGGCACACCCTGAGGCTGACATCATCAGAATGGGTATCGGCGACGTTACTCAGCCTATCGCAAAGTGCGTTGTTGAGGCAATGAAAAAGGGCGCTGACGAAATGGGCGTCAAGGAAACATTCAAGGGCTATGAGGACAGCGGTGCAGGATATGACTTCCTTAAAGAGGCTGTTGCAGGCTACTACAAGAGCTTCGGTGTTGACATTCCTGCTGACGACATCAGGATAAACGACGGTGCAAAGTCTGACTGCGGTAACATTGTTGACATTTTCGGTGACGACAATGTAGTGCTTATCACTGACCCTGCATATCCTGTATATGTTGACACGAACCTTATGAACGGCAGAAAGGTAATTTATGCTGATTCAAACGAGGAGAACAACTTTGCGGCTATGCCTGACGAGAACGTAAAGTGCGACATTATTTATCTTTGCTCACCTAACAACCCAACGGGTTCTGTTTACACTAAGGCGCAGCTTAAAGTTTGGATAGACTATGCAAAGAAGAACAACGCTATCATCATTTACGATTCTGCATACGAGGCATTCATTACAGAAAAGGACGTACCAAGAAGTATTTTTGCTGTTGAGGGTGCAAAGGAATGTGCTATCGAGATGTGCTCACTTTCAAAGACAGCAGGCTTCACAGGAATGAGATGCGGATATACAGTTATCCCACACGAGCTTGTTGTTAAGGCATCTGACGGCAGTGAAGTATCTATCGCTCAGCTTTGGGGCAGACGTGAAGGCTCAAAGTTCAACGGTGTATCATATCCTGTTCAGTGTGCTGCTGCGGCTGTATTCACTGAGGAGGGTCAGAAACAGACAAGAGCAAACATTGAATACTATCAGAACAACGCAAAGGTAATGGCTTCCACACTTGACGAGCTTGGTATCAAGTACACAGGCGGCAAGAACTCGCCATACATTTGGCTGAAATGCCCTAACAACATGGGTTCATGGGAGTTCTTTGATTATCTTCTTGAGAATGCAAATGTTGTTGGCACACCTGGCGCAGGTTTTGGCAAGAACGGCGAAGGCTGGTTCAGACTTACTGCTTTTGGTGATAAGGACAGAACTGTTGAGGCTATGGAGAGAATAAAGAAGCTGCTTTCTAAGTAGTGAGGAGTTAGGAGTGAGGAGTGAGGAATTATTCTTGCTTTTACTCTGATATTCTCGGATAGGTTTTATATGATTTTAAAAGGGCGGTTTTGACCGCTCTTTTTTTGTGTGATTTACTTTCTGATTTACTTTCCTTTTTTTTATCGCACAAACCATGTAGGGGACGGCGCCCTCGACGTCCCGACCTTGTTGCCTAATGATGCTTCCAATATCCGTACAAACAATGGTAGGGGCGAACAGTGTTCGTCTTTGCAAATTTATAAATAAACCAAACTATGCCACTCTCCGAACGGGACGTCGAGGGCGCCGTCCCCTACATTTGGGTGCTATAGTTTGCCATGCCGCAAATTCGCTTCGCTCTTTGCGGGGTGGGGTTGTAAAATGAGATAGTAAAAGCGGTGCAGAGCTTTTTACTCCCACACCGCTTTGTTATTTGCTTTAGTTTGTGTTTCTTCTACTTGGTAGTGGCTCTTTGCTAGGTTTGGCTATGCCATTCCTCACTCCTCACTTAGCCTACACCTTTATTCTCCGATACTCTCCCGGAGTCATATTTTCATACCGTTTGAATACCACGGAGAAATAAGATCCGTCCTGAAAGCCAGTTTCATCTGATATCTCGCCTATGGTCTTGTTGGAATACACAAGCAGATCCTTTGCGTGCTGTACCCTTACTTGCGCAAGATACTCCATAGGTCTGAGCTGAAAATTTTTCTTAAAAAGTCTGCATAAGTGCTGCTCGGATACTCCTGCGATTTTTGCAAGCTCGTTAAGCTTTATTTGCTCCGGATAATGCTCTTCAATATACTGCAATACGTCTGCCAAGGCAACAGATTGTGCGGTATAAAATGACGAGAGCCTGTTATCAGCTATTTTACGATATTCTATAAGAAAGTCGTAAAGCTGTGCTGAAGCGTAATGATTGCCATAAAGCTTATCACTTTTCAGAGTATAGTAGATGCGTGTTATGATACGGCGTAATCTGTCCATATCTACCCCTTGAATGGCGGTGAACTTATTAAGCTTCCACTGCTCTAAGAGGGGAATGACCTGTGAGCCGGAAAAGGCTATCCAATCCAGATACCACGCATCGCTTAGGGCATGATACTCATGTGGACAGAATGGGGGGATATAGAAAACAGTATCGGGCGGTATTTTGGTGGTTTCTCCGTTTATTATGACCTCGCCCTCCCCTGAGCGTGACAAAAATATTTGTGGGTACTCGTAGCCATCTGCACGTTTTATTGGAAACTGCCAGCTTTCAAGTCCCAGACCTACCACATAAAAGGGCAGGTTTTTTTCGTCGCCTATGACTGGATATATCTGTTTATACATTATTTTGCACCCCCAATTTACATATCTTTATAATACCACTGGGTTTGGGGTTTGTCAAGATAAAACTATTCTTTTGCTGAGCTTTTAAAGAAAAGCGAAAAGATAAAGGCGAATGTCATGGCTGCAGTTATGCCTGCGGCGGAGGCGGTAAGTCCCCCTGTGAAAATGCCTAGGAAGCCTATTTTATCTATCTGTTCACGGACACCATTATAGAGAAGATAGCCGAAGCCCGTGAGAGGGACAGTTGCGCCACAGCCTGCGAGGTCTATAAGTGGCTTATAAAGTCCCAGCGCACCCAGAAGCACGCCGCCTGTGACGTATGCCACCAGTATTCGTGCGGGGGTCAGTTTTGTGAAGTCCATAAGCACCTGTCCTATGGCACAAAAAAGACCTCCTATAAGAAAAGCCCATAGATAGTCCATTAGTTTGCTCCTTTCGTATCTTTTTCCCCTGACAGCCATACGAGATGTGATATAGATGGAATAGATTCCCCTTGCTGATTTACTGTTGGTGACATTAGCGCACCCGTGGCAGCAAAGAGGATATTTTTTATTTCACCTGCACGGAGCTTCGGGAGAAAATAGCCGCACAGAACGCTTCCTGCACACCCACAGCCGCTTCCCCCTGCGTGGATATCCTGCTCGTCAAAGTCATAGAGCATCATGCCGCAATCTTTATGATTGTCACGGATATTTATATTTTCACGCTCGAAAAGCTCACAGAGAATACGGCTTCCAACTTTGCCAAGGTCGCCTGTGACGATGTAATCAAAGTCGGAGGGGGTCATGCCTGTGTCGGTGAAAAAGGTGCTTATAGTGGAAAAGGCTGCAGGAGCCATGGCTGCACCCATGTTGTTGGCGTCGCTCACGCCCAAGTCAACTATTTTTCCGATAGTACAGCCCCTGATGTAGGGGGGCTTGTCCGAGGGGGCAACCACCAATGAGCCTGAGGCTGTGGCTGTCCACTGAGATGTGGGAGTACGCTGTCCACCGTAGTTGAGGGGAAAGCGGTACTGTCTTTCAGCGGTGCAGAAGTGGGAAGATGTGACCGCCATTGCTTTTTGGGCGAGGTCGTTGTCCACGAAAAGAGAGGCGAGGAGAAGTCCCTCCGCCATGGTGGAGCAGGCTCCGTAAATGCCGAGAAAGGGCATTTCAAAGGCTCTCACGCCATAGGTAGTGCCGACGCACTGATTTAGCAGGTCGCCGCCGAAAAGCACGTCTATATCCTCGGGGGAGAGGGCGGCTTTATCCAAAGCGTGAAGCACTGCCTGCTTTTGAAGCTGACTTTCGCCCTTTTCAAAGCTGTCTGTGGAGAAATAGGGATCATCGTTTATTTTGTCAAAATAGTCGCCCAAAGGTCCTTCGTTTTCTTTCTTGCCGCCTATGGCTGCGAAAGAGATGACAGAGGGTGAGGTTTTCATAAGCTTAGTAGCTTTCATTTTATCACTCCTATTAATGAATATCGTCATTTGATGTTATTTTCTACATTGCAGATGAAAATATGCAAAAAAAGTTTGGTGTTTTAAACGTAAACTTAAAACTATCTTAAAATAGACTTGTTTTGATCTCAAAATCGTTGACATATTCACAAAAAAAAGATATAATTAAATAGTCGATTTATTGTTGATCATGTAATGTTTTGTTAAGTGGTATGTGTGAAGGGAGGATATGTCCCGTCGGGGGCATAGTTTTAGATGAAGAAAAATGGAGATATGCCGGTGGTCATAAAGCTTGACCGAAAAAAACTAAAGCAGTCGGCTAAAGGCAGGGTGAAGCGAAATTATATCGCCTGCATAGCAGTGTGCTTCATAATGGTATTTATTGCAGGAGAATATGGCTCGACCACGCAGAATGTGTCAAGCTATGATAATTCTCACGTTGCTGATCTTAAATATGACGCCGAAGATAAGGAAGAGATCATTGAGGATATGGTTAAAAATGAGCTTACGGCAGAGCAGGTCAGTGACAAGTGGCAGATAGATAATCCTGACGCTGTAAAAAAGTGGTTGGACGCTTATAAAAAATACGGAGTTGACGGGCTAAATTCAAAGGAAGTCACGTTCTTTGGTTCATCAAACGACACTTCTAATCTGGAAGCACTGGCAGATGCTTTTTCTTTTAGCCGAAATGCAAAGGAAAAGGCACAGACCTATCTTAATGACAGGCTCAATAATTTTACAGCCTCTGCTTCGGTTTATTTTGACAGTGCAACAAGCTCTAATTCCTATCAGTTTTCATTGCTTACGGCGATAATGAATGTTTTAGGAAAAAAATCCACATGGGATACTATAGTTTCATTCGTGTATTTTATTTTCCAGTTGATGTTCACCATATTCATAGTGAATGTGCTTTGGGTATGTGAGAGAAGATTTTTCCTTGAAAATCACACATACAAGAAAACGAAGATAGGCAGACTAGGCTTTCTTTTCCGTGAGAGAACGCTTCACCCCGCAAGGACTATGTTTGTAACCAGCATATATCAGACCTTATGGGCGTTTACTATAGTGGGATATCCTATAAAACATTATGCCTATTCAATGGTGCCGTTCATATGTGCGGAAAACCCTAACATCAAGACGAGAAAGGCAATAAAGCTTTCTATCGCCATGACTAGGGGATACAAGTGGCAGCTTTTCAAGGTGGATCTTTCTATGATAGGCTGGACACTGCTTTCGAGCATATCGTTCGGTGCGGTGGGAGTGTTCTGGTCTAACCCATATACAACGGCGATAGACGCAGAGGTGTATTTACAGCTAAGGCGTGAGGCTATCAAGAACAAGATAGAGGGCTATGATGAGCTTAATGACAAGCTGCTTGACCTTGACCTTCTGGAAGAGCTTATGGCTGAGGAAGCTGAACAAAAGGGAGAAAATCCTGACATTGTTAGAAGCATACCGATATGCACGATAAAAGTGCCTGAAAATAATGAGAATGGGGGCGGTGAATAATGGAGAGAACGCTGACGCTTGACGATCTGCGGGAATTTGAGCAATACCCCGGTCTTGCGGTAGACAGAAAGGCGCATTTCAGCCGATTTGCCAACAAGACTATAGTTCACCGTGACTATCACAGAAACTATACACTCATGACGTATATACTGCTGTTTTTCATATTCGCATTTATAGGCTGGATATGGGAAGTGGGCATACACATCGTTGAGGACGGAGTTTTCGTCAATCGAGGAACCATGTTTGGCCCATGGCTTCCTATATATGGCTTTGGCGGTGTGTGCGGTATCATACTGCTGAAGCGGTTCATAGACCACCATGTGGCGACTTTTTTCCTTGTTGTGGGGTTATGCTCGGTGGTCGAATACGCAACGAGCTGGTATCTTGAAACGTTCAAGCACATGAAATATTGGGATTATACGGGATATTTCTGCAACATCAATGGCAGGATATGTCTTGAGGGAGCGTTGATATTTGGCTTTGCAGGCTGTGCAGGAATATACATCATGGCACCGTTTTTTGATGATCTTTTGAAGAAGATACCATTCAAGGCAAGGTTTGCGGCGTGCGTGATACTTGTTGTATTATTCTGTTGTGACGCTGTTTATTCAAAGGCTAATCCTAATCAGGGCAAGGGCATAACTGATTATGCGGCTTACAATCTGCCTTTTCACAGAGTCGTGGTTAGTGAGGAGCTAGGAGTGAGGAGTGAGGAATTATTATTGCTACACTCTGATATTCTCGGATAGGTTTGATATGATTTTAGAAGGGCGGTTTTTGACCGTCCCTACGGATTTTTTTGGATAGAAAAGCGGTGCAGAGTTTTCACTCCGACACCGCTTTGTTTTGTTCTTGTGAATTGTTCGGTTTGGCGTTGTCATTCCTCATTCCTCATTAAACTAGAGCTTTAATCCAAAGCTTATTGATAATGCCGAATTTACTGCGGACATGGAGCTTACGTCAAGTGTTCCCATTTTCTCCTTTAGCCTTTTCTTGTCCAATGTACGGATCTGTTCCAACAATACCACGGAATCTTTCGCTAGTCCGCAGGTGCCACCGCCAACTTCTATATGTGTCGGCAGTTTCGCTTTATCAAGGCGGCTCGTTATTGCCGCTGCTATCACTGTGGGTGAATGCTTATTGCCTATGTCATTTTGTACTATCAGCACCGGTCGCATACCGCCTTGCTCTGAGCCTACCACTGGGCTGAGATCTGCATAATATATATCGCCCCTGTGTACAGTCACTTGTAAACACTCCTATTCTATGGGCTTTCGCCTTGATTTGCAGGCTTTTGCTCCTGCTTGTTCCTATTATTGCCTTATTGTCGGGGTATTATACCAAAGTATCTATTTTGTTACAAGGTGCAGGGCTGTTTTATTTTATGCGGCAGCAGTGCTTGGGGTGAAAAGTCAGTATTGGTTGACTTTTCATGGTCAAAGTGATATACTTAATATAGTAAAGAAAGGCGAAAATGCCTTGAAAGGAATGATTTTATGAGCGAAGGCTGCACACATGATTGCGAAAACTGTGCTTCAAAATGCTCTGATAAAAAGAGCTTGAAGGAGGAGCTCAACGCTGCGAGCTCTGTGAAAAAGGTATATGCAGTAATGAGCGGAAAGGGCGGCGTAGGCAAGTCTTTGGTGACAAGTATGCTTGCAGTAACGGCACAAAGACGTGGTTTTAAGACCGCTGTGCTGGACGCTGACATAACAGGCCCGTCTATACCGACAGCGTTTAATATCCACGAGAGAGCTAATACCAATATGTATGGCATTATCCCTGCGGTGAGCAAGACCGGTATCGAGATAATGAGCCTTAATCTGCTTCTTGAAAATGAAACTGACCCTGTTGTATGGCGTGGCCCTGTTATTGCAGGCGCAGTGAAGCAGTTCTGGACAGATGTGGCATGGAATGACGTTGACGTGATGTTTATAGATATGCCTCCCGGAACAGGCGATGTGCCGCTGACAGTTTTTCAATCCATTAAGGTTGACGGCATAGTTATCGTCACTTCGCCGCAGGAGCTTGTTTCCATGATAGTTGAAAAAGCGGTGCATATGGCGGATATGATGAAAGTACCGGTGCTTGGAATAGTGGAGAATATGTCATATTTTGAGTGTCCTGATTGTGGAAAGAAGCATAATATCTACGGTGAGAGCCATGTGGACGAAGCGGCAGTGAAGTTTGGCATCGACGCTGTGGCGAAAATGCCTATAGACCCGAAGTTTGCGAAAGCTTGCGATAACGGTAAGATAGAAGAAGTCGAGGGTGGCTGGCTGGATTCCATTGCGGATAAACTTCTCGTTAAGTGAGGAGTGAGGAGTGAGGAATGGCATAGCCAACCGAACAAATCACAAGCATAAAGTAAAAGTCAACACCGAGCGTAGCGAGAGATAAAACGCAGGCACAAGCCCGGCGTTAGAGGGCTTGCAGGGTCAAGGGACAGAGTCCCTTGCGGAGCTTGAGGCAGAGCCTCAATAGGCGCAAGCCTACAAAAGCGGTGCAGAAAAGCAATAGAAGAAAAACAAACTAAAAGCAAAATCAAAGCGGTGTCGGAGTAAAAAAACTCTGCACCGCTTTTTCTATCCCATAGCACAACGTAAAATCCGCAAAGAGCGTAGCGATTTTGCGGCACAGCGAATTTGCCTGAAACTCTGTAGGGGCTGGCGCCCTCGACAGCCCGCTCGAAGCGGTAAAGTTTGATTATTCATGAATTTGTGTAGACGTGCCGTGTGCGGAAATGTTGTGCCATACAGTGTTTTGGAAAAATATGCCGAACGTTGTGCGGATAACGTAGAATCGGACAGGCAAACGAGAAGCGGGACGTCGAGGGCGCCGTCCCCTACACATGGTTTGTGTTGTAAAATAAATTGTATGTAAGCAGAAAGTAAGTTGGGCAAACAAAAAAAGCAGACGGATAAACCGCCTGCTTTCGCTATATACAGTAATTATTAGAAACCAAGAATGCCCTTGAAATCTTCAACAAGCTTTTCTTCCTGTGCTTCTGCATCAGCTCTTGTGTCGCCGATAGTTGTGTAGTATGCCTTGATCTTTGGCTCTGTGCCGGAAGGTCTGATTATTACACTTGCACCCTGCTCAAGCTTGAATGCGATAACGTCAGACTTAGGCAGTGTAAGAACTGTCTTTGCGCCTGTTTCAAGGTTTGTTTCCTCAGATGCAAGATAATCTGCTATGTCTACTACCTTGAGTCCGCCAATAGCCTTAGGTGGATTAGCTCTCAGATCAGTCATGATCTCCTTCATTCTCTCCATTCCGCTTGCACCCTCGCACTGGAATGACTTCTGGCTGTGGAGATAGTTGCCGTACTTCTTGTACATATCTTCTCTTGCCTGAAGCAGTGAGATGCCCTTTGTTCTGTAGAATGCTGCCATTTCACAAATGAGCATTGAGCCTACTACTGCGTCCTTATCTCTTACATATGAGCCTGCAAGATAACCATAGCTCTCTTCAAATCCGAAGATATATCTGTCGTCCTGTCCCTCTTTCTCAAGGAAACCGATCTGCTCGCCGATAAACTTGAAGCCTGTGAGAACTTCTCTAAGCTCTACATTGTACTCTGCTGCTATCTTCTTGCATATGTCTGTTGTTACGATAGTCTTAACAGCTACAGGGTTCTTTGGCATTGTGCCAAGAGCTGTTCTTTCCTGACAAATGTATTTGAGAAGCATTGCACCTACTTCATTTCCGCTGAACAGAACATAGTTGCCCTCAGGGTCAGGTACTGCGATACCAACTCTGTCACAGTCTGGGTCTGTTGCAAGAAGAAGATCAGGCTTTACTGTTTTGCAAAGCTCAAGTCCCTTTGCAAGGGCTTCCTTTATCTCAGGGTTAGGGAACGGGCAGGTAGGGAAGTTTCCGTCAGGATTTTCCTGCTCAGGTACTACTGTTACTTCCTTTATGCCTATCTTCTTGAGGATAGCTCTTACAGGTTTGTTTCCTGTGCCGTTAAGAGGAGTGTATACTACCTTCAGACCGCTGTCTGCTACGAGGTCAGTATGTACGCCCTGCTGTGCTACCTTGTCAAGATACTTGTCGATAACTTCCTGCTTGATATATTCGATCTTGCCTGACTTGATACCGTCCTCAAAGTCCATTACCTTTGCACCGCCGAACATCTCAACTGCATTGATCTTGCCGATAACAGTGTTTGCAACATCGAGTGTGATCTGACAGCCGTCCTCGCCGTAAACCTTGTAACCATTGTACTTTGCAGGATTGTGTGATGCAGTTATAACGATACCTGCCTGACATTTAAGCTCTCTTACAGCCCATGAAAGCATTGGTGTAGGCATAAGCTCTGAATAGATGTATACCTTTATGCCGTTTGCAGCCAGAACCGCAGCAGCTTCCTTTGCGAACTTGTCAGACTTGATACGGCTGTCATATGCGATAGCTACGCTGCCGTTTTCAAATGCGCCGTTTACATAGTCTGCAAGACCCTGTGTTGCACGTCTGATAGTGTAAACATTAAGTCTGTATGCGCCTGCACCGATAACTCCTCTGAGTCCGCCTGTGCCAAATTCAAGATCTCTGTAAAATCTGTCCTGAATTGCAGCCTCGTCGCCCTCGATAGATTTAAGCTCTGTCTGGAGATCAGGATCGTCAACAGCCTTTTCACACCAAAGCTTGTAAAGTTCCATTTCTGTCATTGTTAAATCACCTCATATAAATATTTCGCTTATAAAATACATATTTCTATAGGATACATTATAGCACACTCCCCTATTTATTTCAAGAGTTGTAACAGTTATTTAACAAATTCCTGCAACTATTTACAAATGAGTTTCCGAAAACATTTTGGGGCATAATGCTAATTTCGGGACAGGGTGAATATAAATATAAAAATAGTATATGTGAGAGGTGGAAAATGTGAAAATATTAAGGAAAATATGCTCGGCAGTGTTATGTGCGGCGGTGGCAGTGTTTATGGTGTGTTCGCTGGCGGAGGGGGAAGAAAAAGCAGGTGCACTGTCAGCGGAGGACTTTGTGTCTGCGGACACTGTGGCGGTGAGTGATATCATAGAGGGGCTTACGGCTAGGTCTGCAGTGGTGACGGAGATGACCACAGGCAGGGTGCTTTTTGAAAAAGAGCCACAGGAGCAGTGTGAGTGCGGTCACTATGCGAAGCTGATGGTGCTTTTGCTCACAGCAGAAAAAATAGACAGCGGTGAGCTTTCCATGAGCGACACGTCAGTGGTGTCGGAGTATGCCAACTCTCAGCAGGGAAGCCAGATATGGCTTGACAAGGGAGAGAAGATATCTGTGGAGGAGCTTATAAAATCAGTGTCGGCAGGCAATGCAAACGACGGCTGTGCGGCGCTTGCGGAAAAGGTGGCAGGCTCGGCAGACAAGGCGGTGGAGCTTATGAACAGCCGTGCGAAAATGCTTGGCATGAATGACACTGTTTACACTGATTGTACTGGCATGGGAGAGGGCAATGTTACAACGGCGAAGGACACGGCTTTGCTTTGTTCCGAGCTTGCAAAATACAAAAATCTCACTCCTTATCTTACCTGCTGGCTTGACACTGTGAGAGACGGCAAGGCGGAGCTTGTGAACCTTAATAGGCTTGTGCGTACTTACAAGGGCGTAACAGGCATGAAAGCGTGGGGAAGTGAAAAGGCTGGGAGCTGTATTGCGGCAACGGCTGAAAAAGGGGATATGTCAGTATGCGTAGTGCTTAATGGCTGTGATTCGCAGGAGGATATGAATGCTGAGGCGAAGAAACTTCTGAACTTGGCGTTCGATACATATGAGATATACACCCCTGAACTTCCTGAGAATATGGTAAAGGAAACTGTGGTGTGCGGAGGAGAGGAGCTTTCTGTGGAGCTTGCTCCCAAGGGGCTTTATCCTATAGTTATACCGAGGGGAACATATCGTATGGTGGAGTGCGATTTTACGGCAGAGGAGAAGCTTGACGCACCTGTGAAAAATGGCGAAACTGCGGGAGAAATAAGATATACCATGGGCGGCGAGGTGATATTAGAGGGAAAGATAGTCGCCTGCAAAGAGGTGAAGAAAATGAATTTTATCTGCGGCATAAAAAAGCTTGTGTACAATCTGCTGAGTATGCAATGAGAGATTTGTTTAAAATGCACAAAAGATGATTTCGCTTTATAAAACTCTTGAAATGTTCACAAAAATATAGTATAATTTATCTAGTATTAACGGAGAAACGTGTTTTATGGTATCACGCTCTCCGACAGGTAAGGAAAGGAAATGAAGGATAATGTCATTAAAACTTAACACAAAGTATCTTGAGGGTTTTGTAAGTGAACATGAATACGAGGGTATGGCTGCGCAGGTAACTGCAGCTCATAACACTCTTGTAAGCAGAAACGGTCTTGGAAACGATTTTCTCGGCTGGGTAACACTCCCTGAGGATTATGATAAGGAAGAATTTGCAAGGATCAAGGCTGCTGCCGCAAGGATCAAGGAAAAGTGCGATGTTCTCATCGTTATCGGTATCGGCGGTTCTTATCTTGGTGCAAGAGCTGCTATCGAGCTGCTCAAGTCGCCATTCTACAACAATCTTAAGAAGGATACTCCTGACATCTATTTTGTCGGAAACAATATCAGCTCGGCTTACCTCAATGAGGTGCTTTCAATTTGCGAGGGCAGAGATATCTGCGTAAACGTAATTTCAAAGTCTGGCACAACAACTGAGCCTGCACTTGCTTTCAGAATTTTCAAGAAGCTTCTTGAAGATAAGTATGGCAAGGAAGAGGCTAAGACAAGAATTTTCGCCACAACAGACAAGGCTAAGGGTACTCTCAAGCAGCTTTCTGACGAAGAGGGCTATGAGACATTCGTTGTTCCTGATGACGTTGGCGGAAGATTTTCAGTACTTACAGCAGTTGGTCTTCTCCCTATCGCAGCAGCAGGCTGTGATATCGACAAGCTCATGGCTGGTGCAAGAGAGGGTATGAAGAAGTATTCTGCTGATGATAACAACGATTGCTATAAGTATGCAGCACTCAGAAACATTCTCTACAGAAAAGGCAAGAGCGTTGAGATGCTCGTTTCATATGACCCTTCATTCACAATGATGGGCGAGTGGTTCAAGCAGCTGTTCGGCGAGAGCGAGGGCAAGGACGATAAGGGTATATTCCCATCTGCCGCTACATTCTCTACAGACCTGCACTCACTTGGTCAGTTCATTCAGGACGGCTCAAAACTTATGTTTGAGACAGTTGTGCACATCAAGACACCAAAGAGCGACCTGTTCTTGGAGCCTGACAAGGATAATCTTGACGGACTTAACTTCCTCACAAATCAGAATATGTCAGTTGTAAATGAAAAGGCATATCAGGGTACTATCCTTGCTCACACTGAGGGCGGCGTTCCTAATATCGTTATAGATGTTGACAAGCTTGATGAGGAAAACCTTGGCGAGATGATCTACTTCTTTGAGAAGGCTTGTGCTATCTCAGGTTATATGCTTGGCGTAAACCCATTCAATCAGCCGGGCGTTGAGAGCTACAAGAAGAATATGTTCGCTCTTCTCGGCAAGCCGGGTTATGAGTCACAGAAGGCTGAACTCGAGGCTAAGCTGGGCTAATATCCTAAAGGCAGAACAAAAGGAAATTTTGAGCGTTTCCCCTTCGGGGGTCTGCTCTTAAAATAAATGCTTTAATAAGCGGAACGGAGAGTTTATATGATTAATTTGATTCCAGGTAAAAAGGGCACAGGCAAGACTAAGATACTTGTTGATTCTATCAAGAAGGCTGCTGAAAATGCTACAGGCAACGTTGTTTGCATCGAAAGAGGTATGCAGCTTACCTATGACCTTCCTCATAATGTAAGATTGGCTGACGCTGAAGAATACGGTATCAACAGCTTTGACAGCTTCTATGGCTTTGTTGCAGGTCTGATGGCTGGCAACTATGACATTCAGGAAGTTTTCGTTGACGGTATCCTGAAGATCGGCGGCAGAGATTATGACGCTCTTGGCAATATGCTTGAAAAGGTAGCAGTTCTCACAAAGGACGTAAACGTTACTTTCACAGTATCTGCTGACGTTGATGAGTTGCCTGCAAAGGTAAAGGCTTTCATCAAGTAAGGCTTTGCGCTTCGTTTATTGGTATTTTGATAGCAAAAACGAAAAAATTGAAAAAAAGTATTGACAAATCACGTTTCTCAGGTTATAATGGAATTTGTGATGTTTGAGGTGCAAGTATGAATGTACAGTTGAAGGAACTTTTCGATATAATCGGAGAGCGAAAAACGATCGATTATTCCATAACAGCAGACAAGCTGTCGGAGTATGGCGGATATTCTTTTGCATCGCCCGTTGCGGTAACAGGTGAGATAGAGAACAGGGCAGGGGTGGTAACGCTCAGGTTCAAGACTGTTTTTACTATGGATCACACCTGTGACAGATGTCTAAAGGAGTTCAGCAGGGAGTATGTTTATGACTTTGAACACACTCTGGTGAGAAGTGTTCAAAGCGACAGGGACGATTATGTGGTCTGCGAGAACAATACTCTTGATCTGGACGAATTAGCTATTTCAGATTTGTTGTTACAGCTGCCTACAAAAATTCTTTGCAGGGATGACTGCAAGGGTTTGTGTTACGTTTGCGGACAGGATTTGAATGAGGGCAAATGTAACTGCTCTTGACGGGAAATAGCTGAACAGACTATAATGATTTTACTGACGAGGAGGTGCCAGAATGGCAGTACCAAAGAGAAAAGTATCCAAGGCTAGACGTGACAAGAGACGTTCAGCAGTTTGGAAGCTTGACGCACCTGCACTTTGTAAATGTTCTAACTGCGGTGAGCTTACTTCACCACACAAGGTTTGCAAGAATTGCGGTTATTATAAGGGCGTAGAGGTTATCAAGAAGGAAGCATAATTTTTGATAAGCACATAGAGCAGAATGGCTTAGGCCGTTCTGCTCTTTTTTGTTGTAGCAGTGAAAAAGGCGGGCAGACGCTGTTCACTTCTACATATTTGTAGTAAAAATCTATGGAATGTGGGTGCTGTATTTCTCGTATGGTTGACAAAACGTGAGAAATTGTGTTATACTATATGATGTATCAATGTGCAAATTTATATGAAATGAGGTCGATATATATGTCATTGCCGATCGTTGCGATAGTGGGCAGACCTAATGTTGGTAAGTCTACTCTTTTTAATAAGCTTATCGGTCAAAGACTTTCTATAGTTGAAGATACTCCTGGCGTCACAAGAGATAGGATATATGCAAAGTGCGAATGGCTCGGACACGAGTTTATGCTGGTTGACACAGGCGGAATCGAGCCTGAGTCTGATGATATTATCCTTGCTCAGATGCGCAGACAGGCGGAGCTTGCTATACTGAAAGCTGATGTCACCATTCTTGTGACAGACCTTAAATGCGGAGTTACTGCCACTGATTATGAGGTGGCACAAATGCTTTTGAAATCGGGCAAGCCTATCGTGCTTTGCGTGAACAAGGTGGATAATGTGGGCGAACCGCCTATGGAGCTGTATGAGTTCTATAATCTCGGTTTGGGCGAACCGTTCCCTGTTTCTTCTGTTCATGGTCACGGAACGGGAGATCTTCTTGACGAGGTGCTGAAATATCTTCCGGAGGAAAATGAAGAGGACGATGACGATGATTCGATAAAGGTAGCTGTTATCGGCAAGCCTAACGTTGGAAAGTCCTCTATAATAAACAAGATATGCGGTGAGGAACGTGTTATCGTATCAAATATTGCAGGCACTACCCGTGACGCTACCGATTCGGTTGTGGAAAATGAAAAAGGCAAGTTCGTTTTTATCGACACGGCCGGTATCAGACGTAAGTCAAAGGTGCTGGAGACTATTGAGAAATACTCTGTGTTGAGGGCTTATATGGCTGTTGACAGAGCCGATGTTGCCGTTATCGTTATTGATGCAACTGTGGGATTTACTGAGCAGGATTCAAAGGTGGCAGGCTATGCTCACGAAAAGGGCAAGGCTTGCGTTGTTGCGGTGAACAAGTGGGACGCTATCGAGAAAGAAACCAACACCATGAACGACTTTCAGAAAAAGCTTCAGGACGATTTCAGCTTTATGAGCTATGTGCCTTTTGTGTTCATCTCTGCAAAAACAGGTCTTAGAATGGACAAGCTTTTTGATACTATCAAGTTCGTTGCAGAGCAGAACTCTATTAGAATACCGACAGGCAGACTTAACGATGTTCTCGCATATGCTACCCAGAGGGTACAGCCACCGTCTGACAAGGGCAGAAGGCTGAAGATATACTACATGACTCAGGTTTCTACCAAACCGCCTACATTCGTGTTTTTTGTAAACAGAGCCGATCTGTATCATTTTTCCTATCAGCGTTATATTGAAAATCAGATAAGAGAGACCTTCGGACTTGAGGGCACGCCTATCGTTTTCAAGATAAGAGAGCGTGACAAGGACGACGTTAAATAAAATTCTGGAGGTTATTTTGTGGACATATTTTTAAGTCTGGCATTCACTATAATTTTTTCCTATCTTTTCGGAAGTCTTAATTCTGCCATAATCGTGTGCAGAGTTTTAAAGCATAAGGATATCCGTGATTACGGAAGCAACAACGCAGGTTTGACCAATGTTCTGAGAGTATTCGGAAAAGGGCCTGCGGCGGCAACGCTGTTGTGCGATCTTGCAAAGGGCGTGCTTGCGGTAGTTATCTGCCGCCTTGTGGTGACAAACGGTTTTGGCGTGACATTTTTTCATGACGATAAGTTTATCGGATATCTTGCGGGCTTTTTTGTAATGCTTGGACATATTTTCCCGGTATTCTATGGCTTTCACGGTGGAAAGGGCGTTCTTATTGCGGCAACGACTCTTATCGCTATCGACCCTCTCACCTGCGTTTTTTCAGTAGCAGTCTTTGCTATCGTGCTTGTGGCAACAAAATACGTGTCTGTAGGTTCTATATGCGCCGCTATCGCATATCCTGTTTTTACGCCTATCGTTCAGCTTTTTATAATCAAGGGCGACGGCGTTCTTGCAAATACTCTTATGGCAACGGCTATCGGTCTGCTTATCATTTATATGCACAGACCTAATATCAAACGCCTTATGAACGGCACCGAAAACAAATTCGGAAGCAAGAAAAAGGCGTAAGGGAGGTTTTATTATGGCAGATATTACTATACTTGGTTCAGGCGGATTTGGTCTTGCACTGGCAATAATGTGCGACAATGCAGGGCATAAAGTAACAGTATGGTCAAAGTTTCAGGACGAGATAGATGCTATCAAGAGAACAGGCGAGCTTAAAGCAAAGCTCCCTGGTGTTCAGGTGAACAAGACTATCGAGCTTACAACGGATATAAGCTGTGTTAAGGATAAAGACATGGTGATACTTGGCATACCTTCGCCTTTTCTCAGAGAGGTCTGTGAAAGCGTTGTGCCTTATCTTGAAAGCAGGACTATAGTTGTGAACACGGCAAAGGGTCTTGAGGGCGGAAGCCTTAAAACTATGTGCTGTGTGGCGAGAGAGTGCTTTCCGAACAATCATGTTGCGGTGCTTACTGGTCCGTCACACGCAGAGGAAGTGGCAAGAAAAGTTCCCACTACTGTTGTTACTGCTTCTGACGACAGGGAGGTTTCATATTATATACAGAACACTCTTTCTAACGATACGTTCAGAGTGTATGTTAATGATGACGTTATGGGCTGCGAGATAGGCGGTTCGCTGAAAAACGTCATCGCTTTGGCGGCAGGCGTTTGCGACGGCCTTGGACTTGGTGACAACACAAAGGCTGCACTTATGACAAGGGGTATCAGAGAGATATCACGTCTTGGAGTTGCAATGGGCGCAAAGCTTGAAACCTTTGGCGGACTTAGCGGCATAGGCGACCTTATCGTTACCTGCTGTTCAATGCACAGCAGAAACCGCCGTGCGGGTATCCTCATAGGCAAGGGAGTTACCCCTGAGGAGGCTGTAAGACAGGTCGGCACTGTTGAGGGCTATGTATGCACTAAAAACGCATGGGAGCTTTCAAAGAGAATGGGAATTGAAATGCCTATCACAGAACAGCTTGCAAAGGTGCTTTTTGAGGGTGAGCCTGCGGCTAACGCTATCAAAAATCTTATGGGCAGACCGAACAGAAATGAAACTGAGTCAACTTTTCTGAGTTAGGAAAGCGACCGCTGAAAGGACGGATACATATGCTTAAAAGATACACTATCAAGACAGAACGCAGAGGGCTTTACAACATCACGAGCTATGTAAGGCAGGCTGTCACAGAATCAGGAGTGCAAAGCGGCATTGCAGTTATATTTTGTCTCCACACCACGGCGGCGATAACCATAAATGAGAATGCCGACCCCGACGTAAAAACTGATCTTCTTTACGCTTTGGAGGAAACATTTCCCAACAGACCACAGTTCCGTCACGCTGAAGGAAACTCTGACGCTCATATGAAGTCAAGCTGTGTTGGTGCTTCGGAAACTGTTATCATCGACGATAACGAGCTTCTTCTCGGCACTTGGCAGGGTATCTATTTCGCTGAGTTCGACGGACCGAGAACAAGAAACTTTTTTGTGAAGATAATAAAGGGCTGATTTTGGCGTTTTTCCTCTTTACAATCTGCTGAAAATATTGTATAATTAATATGGATAATTCCAACGAAATATGTGTTAAGGAGTGCTTTGAAATATGGAACCTAAATATAAGAGAATATTGCTCAAATTAAGCGGTGAGGCTCTCGCAGGCGATAAGAAGATAGGCCTTGATTATGACGTTATCACCTCATTCGGCAAGAGCATAAAAAAATGTGTTGACGCCGGCGTTGAGGTAGGTATCGTTGTAGGCGGCGGCAATTTCTGGAGAGGCAGATCAAGCGGTGCAATGGACAGAACAAGAGCCGACCATATCGGTATGCTGGCAACTGCTATGAACGCACTTGCTGTTGCGGACGGCCTTGAGAACTGCGGTCTTGAAGTGAGAGTACAGACGGCTATATCCATGCCACAGGTGGCTGAGCCTTACATCAGAAACAAGGCTATGCGTCACTTTGAAAAGGGCAGAGTAGTTATCTTCGGCTGCGGCACTGGTAACCCATTCTTCTCAACTGATACGGCTGCTGCACTGAGAGCGGCTGAGATAGAGGCTGACATATTCTTTAAGGCTACCATGGTAGACGGTGTTTATGACAAGGATCCGCACAAGTATCCAGACGCTGTCAAGTATGACACACTTACATTTGCTGATATCCTTGCAAAGGGTCTGCAGGTAATGGACTCGACCGCTGCGGCAATGTGTAAGGACAACAATATCCCGATACTCGTTTTCGATCTTGCAAGACCAGACAATATCTATGACGCTTGCATGGGCGAAAATATAGGCACTCTCGTAAAATAATAAAGAAATCAAGAAAGGATCGTTTGAATATGAAACAGATCAAGGAAAATGCTAAGACAAAAATGGAAAAATCCATAAACGTTATGCTTTCGGACTTTGCAGGCATCAGAGCAGGCAGAGCTAATCCGTCCGTACTCAACAAGGTTCAGGTAGAATACTATGGTGCAATGACACCTGTTACACAGATGGCAGCGGTTTCTGTTGCTGAGGCAAGAGTGCTTGTTATACAGCCATGGGATAAGTCAACTCTCAAGCCTATCGAAAAGGCTATCCAGGCTTCTGATATCGGCATCAATCCACAGAACGACGGCTCTGTTATCAGACTTACTTTTCCACAGCTCACTGAGGACAGACGTAAGGAGCTTGTTAAGGACATCAAGAAAATGGGCGAGGAGTGCAAGGTCGCTATCCGTTCTATCAGACGTGACGCTATGGAAAAGTTCAAGGCAATGAAGAAGAACAACGAGATCACAGAGGACGATCTTAAGGACTGCGAGGACGAGATCCAGAAGCTTACTGACAGGTTCGTTAAGGAAGTTGACGGTCACGTTGCCGAAAAGGAAAAAGAGATACTCTCTATCTAAGTCATGGCGAAGAATGAGAAGATAAGCCTTGGTGAGAACGTGTCTGTGCCTGTTCATGTGGGCGTTATAATGGACGGCAACGGCAGATGGGCGAAAAAGAGGGGCTTGCCCCGAAAGTTCGGACACAGAGAGGGTGCAAAGACCTTTCGTGCCATAACAAGACACGCCAAGGCGCTTGGAATACAGTATATAACTTACTATGCGTTTTCTACCGAGAACTGGAAAAGACCTAAGGACGAGGTAGACGCAATTATGGATCTTTTTGAAAAGTATCTTGACGAGGTCAGGGACTTTATCGAGGAGAATATCAGGGTGCGCTTTATAGGCGACAGAACAAGGCTCAGCGAAAATCTGCAAAGGAAAATGGCTTCCGTTGAGGAGGACTCAAAGGACTTTGACTCTATGACCCTTGTGCTTGCTATCAACTACGGCGGCAGGGACGAGATTTGCCATGCGGCTAAGACATTGGCTCAGCAGGTGAAAGAAGGCAAGCTGGAGCCTGAGGATATCACAATGGATATGATAGAGAGAAATCTCTACACTGAGGAGATACCTCCTGTTGACCTTGTTATAAGACCTAGCGGAGAGCAAAGATTGTCAAACTTTATGATATGGCAGGCGGCTTACGCGGAGTTTTATTACACAAATATCCTATGGCCTGACTTCAAAGGCAGCGACCTTGACAAGGCTGTTATCGCATACAGCGAAAGAAACAGAAGATTTGGAGGGGTGTAAAAAATGTCTACCCGTATTAAATCTGCGGCAGTTGCCATTGTTATCGCAGTGATACTGCTTATCGCACACGGAACGTTCCTGTTCAACATTGCGGTGGGCGCAATTTCTGCACTTGCAATATATGAGATATTCAGGGCGACAAAAATGACAGAGCATAAGTATCAGACCATTGCCTGCTGTGCGTTTGCCTTTGTGGACGCTTTCATGCCTGTGTTCTACAGACACGGCTGGCTGTACTTTTTCAGCTACAAGCTTTATATGGGGCTTTTCGTTATAGCAATGTGTCTGCTTTATCTTAAAGAGCATACAAAATTCCAGTATACAGAGTTTTTCTTCATGCTGGGCGTGGGCATACTTCTGCCGTATTCATTCTCAACTTTGGTCACAATGGCAGGCTTGGGCGGCAAGGGCGTGTTTATGATAGTTCTTACTCTTGCAGCGGCTTGGCTGGCTGACAGCGGTGCTTATTTTGCAGGAACTTTCTTTGGCAAAACAAAGCTTTGCCCTGAGATAAGCCCTAAGAAAACTGTGGAGGGCCTTATAGGCGGCGTTATCTCAAATGGTATTCTTATGCTTATAATAAGCCTGTTCTATCAGTTCGTACTTAAAGGCGAGCCTATCCACTATCTAGGCGTTCTGATCGCAGGTATGCTTGCGGCTCTTATCGGACTTGTGGGTGACCTTACAGCTTCGGTGATAAAAAGACAGACAGGTATAAAGGACTATGGCAACATAATGCCGGGTCACGGTGGAATAATGGATCGCTTTGACAGCGTTCTGCTCGTTGCACCTTTTATGTACTATATGTTCACACAGGGGCTTATACTTAAATAGAAAATTATGACTTTTAGGGGCAGGCTTAGGCTTACCCCTTTTAAGCGTTATTAAGGCAACACCGCTTGCAAACCATCTTTATGCGGAATTGCCTGAATTTATTTTATATGATGAGGGACAATAAATGAAAACAATGACCATACTCGGTTCAACGGGTTCTATAGGTACGCAGGCATTAGAAGTGGCTGCAAAGCATAATATTAAAGTAAAGGCGCTTGCGGCAAATTCTGACGTTGAAAAGCTTGCGGCTCAGGCTAAGGAGCTTATGCCTGAGCGTGTGTGTATCTACCGTGAGGACAAAAAGGCAGAGCTTGAAAAGCTTCTCAGTGGCACTGGCATAAAAATATCCACAGGCATGGAGGGACTTAAAGAGATAGCAAGAATGGACGGGGTCGATATCATGCTCAACTCAGTCGTTGGCATGGTGGGTCTTGTGCCAACCCTTACGGCTATCGAAAAAGGCACTGACATTGCCCTTGCAAATAAGGAAACACTTGTGGCAGGCGGTGAGCTTGTTATAAAGGCGGCTGCTGAAAAGGGAGTGAAGATATATCCTGTTGACAGCGAACATTCGGCTATCTTTCAGTGCCTGCAGGGAAACGAGGGCAACAAGCTCAAAGGGATAATCCTTACTGCTTCGGGCGGACCATTTTTCGGCAAAACAAAATCTGATCTAGAGGGCGTGACAGTTGAGCAGGCTCTTAATCACCCTAATTGGTCAATGGGCAGAAAGATAACCATTGACTCTGCTACGCTTATGAACAAGGGTCTTGAATTTATCGAAGCAATGTGGCTTTTCAAGCTCAGACCTGAGCAGATCGAGATAGTTGTCCATAGACAGAGTGTTGTACATTCAGCGGTGGAGTATGAGGATAATTCTGTTATCGCACAGCTTGGCGTGCCTGATATGAAGATACCCATACAGTATGCACTGCTTTACCCTGAGAGGGTGGAATGCGATGTGAAAAAGCTGTCTCTTACAGACTATGGAAAGCTCACTTTCGAGAAGCCTGACTATGATACGTTCGATTGTCTGAGGGCTTGTATAAAGGCTGTCACTATCGGTGGAAATCTTCCTGCGGCAGTGAATGGAGCGAATGAGGAAGCCGTTGCGGCTTTTCTTGACGGCAGGATAGATTTTCTTGACATTGGCAGAATAGTAATGAATGTCTGCGAGAATACACCACGGGAAGAGATAAAATGCGTGGAAGATGTGCTGGAAGCGGATAGAAAGGCTAGGGAGAGAGCGAAGGAGCTTATCGGAGCTTAGTGAGGAGTGAGGAATGGCACAGCCGACCAAGCAAATCACCAGAAAAAAGTAAAATAAAGCATCGAGCAAAGCGATTTTGCGGCAAGATAAACTATCCCGAATATTTGTAGGGGCTTGGCGAAATTTCTGTTCGCAAGCTCACAGAAATGCGACAGCCCGCTCGGAGGAGCGAGGTTTGAATTATCCAGAGCTTATGTAGAAAACATTATGTGGATAACACAAATGAGATTGTAGACGAAATGTCGGAGGGGTCGGGACGTCGGATTTATGCAAAGCAGAAATTACGCCGCTCCCCTACAGAAAATAAATTACAACAGCATTAGTAAATCAAACGCACAGAGTGTTCATGCGAGGTAAAAAAATGAGTATATTATTTGCAATATTGATCTTTGAAGCTATCATAATAATACACGAGCTTGGTCACTTCATTGCGGCGAAAGCCAGCGGAGTAAAGGTCAACGAGTTCGCTATTGGCATGGGTCCTGCCATTATCAAAAAGAAAAAGGGCGATACCCTTTACGCTTGGCGTGTGTTTCCCATAGGTGGCTATTGTGCCATGGAGGGCGAGGATAACGGAAGCGAGGACGGCGGTGCGTTTTGTAATAAAAGCCTGCCAAAAAGAATGCTTATTGTGGTGGCAGGCGTTATAATGAATCTTGTGCTTGGATATATTATCCTTTGTATCAGCACCGCAAGGTCTGACGGCATCGCAACCACCACTATATCGTGGTTTGAGGATAACGCTATGTCCCAATCGACCGGCTTGCAGATAGGCGACGAGATAATCGAGGTCAACGGCATGAGGATTTTCACTACTATGGATATGTCCTATCAGTTTGGCAACGATGAGGACGGCAAGTTCGATATGGTGGTGAAGCGTGACGGAAAAAAGGTGGAGCTTAAAGATGTCACCTTTGCAACGAACGATAATACCATGCACATTGATTTCAAGGTCGCACCAAAAGCTGTGACCGTTGGCTCTGTGATAACTCAGTCTTTTAAGCAGGGCTGTACTGACGGCAGACTTATCTATATCTCCTTTGCCGACCTTATAAGAGGAAAGTATTCCATAAAAGACCTCAGCGGTCCTGTGGGTATCGTTGACACTATCGACAATGTTATCGACAGCGAAAGGGACAGCCAGTCAGGTAAAATAGATTGGTCGTCACTTATTGACACAATGTTGTCGCTGGGTGCGTTCATGACCATAAATATCGGCATTTTCAATCTCTTGCCATTGCCTGCACTTGACGGCGGCAGACTTTTGTTCCTTATTATCGAAGCGGTACGCCGTAAGCCTGTCAAGCCTGAGCATGAGGGAATGGTACACGCTATCGGTATGGCGGCTCTGTTGCTTCTTATGGTAGTGGTGACAGTGAGCGATATTATCAAGCTTGTTTAAAGGAGGAACTGTTTATGTCAGGTGAAAATAAGAGAAACGTAAGACCTGTCAAGGTGGGGGGACTTACTCTTGACGGCAAAAAGATATATATTCAATCCATGCTCAATGTGCCGTCTACGGACATAGAAGGCTCTGTTAAGCAGGCTGTGGAGCTTGAAAAGGCTGGCTGTGAAATAGTAAGAGCGGCTATACCGAACATGGAAGCCGTTAAGCTTATCCATGCTATCAAAGAGAAGATCTCTATCCCTCTTGTGGCGGATATTCACTTTGACTATCGCCTTGCCATTGCGGCGGCGGAAGCTGGTATCGACAAGATAAGGATAAATCCCGGCAATATCGGCTCTATGGATAGGGTAAAAGCGGTGGTTAAAGCCTGTCGTGAAAGAAATATCCCTATCAGGATAGGCGTGAACGGCGGCTCTCTGGAAAAGGAGTTGCTTGCGAAATACGGTTCGCCAACTGCTGAAGCCCTAGTGGAAAGCGCAATGGGTCATGTGAGAATTTTGGAGCAGTGCGACTTTGAGGATATCGTTATTTCTATAAAGTCATCAGACGTGCCGACTATGATAAAGGCATACAGACTGTGTGCACAGACCTGTAACTATCCTCTGCACTTGGGTGTCACTGAGGCTGGTACTGAGAGAATGGGTCTTATAAAATCATCTATCGGTATAGGTTCGCTTCTGTGCGACGGCATAGGCGAAACTATAAGAGTTTCACTTACCGACGAGCCTGTAAAAGAGATATACGCTGCAAAGGATATTTTAAAGGCTATCGGCAAGAGTGGCGGAGTAAGGATAGTTTCCTGCCCTACCTGCGGAAGAACTAGGATAGACCTTATAGGTCTTGCAAAAAAGGTTGAGGAAGCCACCAAGGATATAGACAAGGATATCAAGATAGCCGTTATGGGCTGTGTTGTGAACGGCATAGGCGAGTCGGGCAACGCTGATATAGGCATTGCAGGCGGTGACGGCTGTGCGGTGATATTCAGCCACGGTGAAAAGCTCAGAAAGGTATCAGAGGAGGAGGCTTTGCCTGCGCTTCTGGCGGAAATAGAAAAACTTTAAAAGGATATACCATAAATGAATACATACACCATTGAAAGCTTCTTTGAGAACTATAAGGAGCTTATACCCTCTGTGATAGAAAAGGGCAGGATATTAAGGCTGGGCTATAACGAAGAAAACGGCACTTTTACCTGTCAGGCAGCTTTTGACAAGCTGGTGCCTTTTGACAGCACAGTGGAATTTGAAATGAAAATGAGGGCGGCTCTCGGAGCAGGAAAGTTTATTTTGCAGCTCAAATATACCCCTGATATGCTTTGTGCGGAGTATTTTCCTGAGCTTTGCAAGTTTCTTAAAAGCAGATTTCCTCTTGTGAACGGCTTTTTTGACAACGCTGAGGCTGTTTATGAAAACGGCATTTTCACCGTGGATATAAAACACGGGGGCGAAGCGTTGCTGAAAAAGGCGGGCATAGAAACGGCTTTTCCTGCGCTCACCATGGAGCTTTTTTCCGTAAGGGCGGATATAAGGCTCACAGGTGTGCTTGAAACTGATATGGAAGAGCATCAGCGTGAGCAGGAGGAGTTTTTGAACTCCCTCCCTGTGCCGAAGATAGACCCTGCACAGCCTGAGAAAAAGGCGGCTGTTACCACTAATACTGCAAGCGGTGCTTCTGTGGATTTCCGAACTGCAAATGTAGACTTCACAAGGTTCTCGCTTCTGTGCGATGACGCTCTTGTGCTTATGGGTGCGCCAATATCAGGAAACGAGCAGGTGATGCAGATGAAAGATATCCCTGCGGATTACCGTGGACGTGTGGTGGTCTGGGGCGATATTTTCGGACCTGTGGAAACAAAGGAAACAAAGTCGGGTATGCTTATAGCACACCTGAATTTTACCGACTATACTTCCTCAAACTCTATAAAGTTCATAGGCTCAAACAAAAATTTCAGAAATATGAAAGGCTTGAAAAGGGCAGTGCTTGAGGCAATGCTGGAACACCTTAAGGCAGGCAAGACCATACTTGTGGCAGGTGAGATAGAGGAGGACGATTTCGACCACTCTATAAACATCAAGCCTGACAGCATTATGGTCGTAAAGCGTGAAAAGGAAAAGGATACCTGCGAGCATAAGCGTGTGGAGCTTCATTGCCATACCAATATGTCTATGATGGACGCTCTCACTCCTGCGGGCAAGCTTGTGGAAAGAGCCTATTCGTGGGGACACAAAGCACTTGCCATAACAGACCATGGTGTTGTTCAGGGCTATCCTGACGCCGGAAATACCTGTATCGGCATACGCAAGGGTGGCGGTGACTTCAAGGTGCTTTACGGCATAGAGTCATATGAGGTCAATAATGACGAAAAGATATTCCGTGGAACGGACAAGCGTGAGCTTACAGACGAGATAATCTGCTTTGACCTTGAAACTACGGGTACAAATCCTAATGAAGATAGGATCATCGAGATAGGCGCTGTCAAGCTGAGAGATCTTGAAGTTGTGGACAAGCTCGATATTTTCGTAAACCCTGAAAGACCTATCCCTGAGTTTATCTCAAACCTCACCCACATCACTGACGATATGGTAAAGGACGGTGCAAGCGAAAGGGAAGCTCTCCTTAAATTCAAGGAGTTTATCGGTGACGACCCTGTTCTTGTGGCGCACAATTCTCAGTTCGATACGGGCTTTATATCCGCCTGCGCAAAAAGACAGGGCATCGAGATAAAATATTCTTCTATAGACACTGTGCCAATGTCGCAGATAATGCTTCCGAAGCTTGAAAAGCATAAACTCAACTATGTGGCGGAGCATTTCGGACTTGGGGATTTTCAACACCACCGTGGCTGTGATGACGCAGAGGTGCTTGCAGGGATATTCATAAGGCTGTCGAAAATGCTCATGGAGCAGTATCCTCTGATTCTTATAACAGTGGATATGCTCAACAGTTTGCTTGCAAATGAAAATCAGGTGCTTGCAAAGCCGACTTATCACCAAATTATTATCGTAAGAAATAACACGGGTCTGAAAAATCTGTATAGGCTTATATCAGATTCCAATCTTAAATATTTCAAAAGACGTCCGAGAATACCAAAATCTGAGCTTGTAAGACACCGTGAGGGTCTTATCCTCGGTAGTGCCTGCGAGCGTGGCGAGGTCATTCAGGCTTATCTCGAGGGCAGAAACTATGAGGAGATAAAGCAGATAGCAAGCTTTTATGACTATCTGGAGATCCAGCCTGACGGAAACAACAAATTTATGCTCACCACCGAAAAGCCTCCTTATGACAGGATACACACAGCGGAGGATATAAAGGATATAAACCGCTTTATTGTAAAACTTGGTGAGGACTTGGGCATACCCGTCTGCGCAACAGGCGACGTGCATTTTATGGACAAGACCGACGCACAGTTCAGGTCGGTGATACAGGCTTCAATGGGCTTCCCTGACGCCGATACTCAGCCTCCTTTGTATCTTAAGACCACAAACCAAATGCTTGACGAGCTGAGTTATCTAGGCGAGGAAAAGGCGCTTGAGGTCGTTGTTACAAATACGAATAATGTGGCTGATATGGTAGACCCTGACCTGAAAGCGTTCCCGAACGGTACTTATACACCTTTTATCGAAGGCTCGGTTTATCAGCTTCAGTATATATGCTGGAAAAAATGCTGTTCCATTTACGGCGACTGCGACCCCGAGACCATAGAAGTCCCTGAGGGCGAGGACGTTGACGTATCAAAATATTTTGAGGGACACATTCCAGACCTTGTTTTCAAAAGACTTAAAAGAGAGCTTGACTCTATTATCAAGCACGGATTTGCAGTGCTTTACATGATATCTCAGAAGCTTGTTGCCAACTCCAACGAGAATGGCTATCAGGTAGGTTCAAGAGGCTCGGTAGGTTCGTCCTTCGTTGCCTCCATGTCAGGTATCTCTGAGGTAAATCCTCTTGTGCCACACTATGTCTGTCTTAGTTGCCACCACAGCGAGTTCATTACTGACGGCTCGGTAGGCTCAGGCTTTGACCTGCCGCCGAAAAACTGTCCTGTGTGCGGAGAGAATATGCACCGTGACGGACACGATATCCCATTTGAAACGTTCCTTGGCTTTGACGGCGATAAAGCACCTGATATCGACCTTAACTTCTCAGGTGACTATCAGGCAAAGGCGCATAAATATACGGAAGTTCTTTTCGGTGAGGACCATGTGTTCAAGGCCGGTACTATCGGCATGATACAGGAAAAGACAGCTTTCGGATACGTTATGAAATATCTTGACGAGCGTGGAAAAACAGTGCCAAAGGCTGAGATAGAGCGTCTTAAACTCGGCTGCTGCGGCATAAAGAGAACGACCTCTCAGCACCCGGGCGGAATGGTCGTTATCCCTAGCGACTATGAGGTCTATGACTTCACACCTGTTCAGCACCCTGCGGAAAAAGTGGACTCTGACATGGTAACTACCCACTTTGACTTCCATTCTCTCCACGATACTATCTTGAAGCTTGACGAGCTTGGTCACGATAACCCGACAATGTATAAGTATCTGGAAATGTTCACAGGACGAGATATCCTCGATTGCCCCATGTCTGATCCTGCGGTCTATTCGCTGTTCACTTCCCCTGAGTCACTTGGAGTGACGGAGGAGGATATAATGTGTCAGACGGGAACGCTCGGTATACCTGAAATGGGTACGCCGTTCGTAAGACAAATGCTTCTTGACTGTCAGCCGAAAAACTTCTCTGACCTTTTGCAGATATCAGGACTTTCACACGGCACTGACGTATGGCTCGGCAACGCACAGGAGCTTATCAAAAACGGCACCTGCGATATTTCAAATGTTATCGGTACTCGTGACAGTATCATGACATATCTGCTTTATCATGGCGTTGAGCCAAAACTGTCATTTAAGATAATGGAGATAACCCGTAAGGGAAAAGCTCCGAAACTGCTCACAGAGGAAATGAAAGAGAATATGCGTCAGCATGACGTTCCGGAGTGGTATATCGACAGCTGTTTGAAGATAAAATATATGTTCCCGAAAGCCCATGCGGCGGCGTATGTTACGGCAGCTATCAGACTTTGTTGGTTCAAGGTCCATGAGCCGCTTGCGTTCTATGCAACTTATTTTACGGTCAAGGGCGAGGATTTTGACGCAGAGATCGCTCTCAAGGGAAAATATATCGTAAGAAGCAAGATAGAAGAAATAAAGAATAAACCAAAAGACGAGGTGTCAGGCAAGGACAGCGGTGTGCTTGAAATTCTCATGCTTGTGAATGAAATGCTCAGCCGTGGATATGACTTTTTGCCTGTAAACATAAAAAAATCTCATGCAACTATCTATCAGATAGAGGACGGCAAGATAAGGCTTCCGTTCTGTTCACTTAACGGAGTGGGCGAGTCTGCGGCGATAAGCATTTACGAAAAGGCGCAGAACGGCGAGTTTATCTCTATCGAGGAGTTCCAACAGCAGAGCGGAGTGTCCAAATCTGTTATCGAAACTCTGGAGAAAAACGGAGCTTTCGGCGATATGCCTAAATCTAACCAGATATCGTTGTTCTGATAGTTACTATGCACAATTTCATACTTTGCCCTTGTAACACTATTGACAAACAAGGGCGGGTGTGATAAAATTATTTGTGTTGATACTATGCTATCACTTTACTACGATAAAGCAAATGAAGGCGTTACATAACAACATAGAAAGAGGGATGTCGAGGACGCCGTCCCACTACAATTTACTTAAATGTGTGTTTATGCGGATATTTATTCAAGCGTCAACATAAGAAGTACAATCTATAATTTATATACAGGAAGGGAAAGTGTATGAAAAGATATGATCTTATAACCCCTGAGGGTACGAGAGATCTGCTGTTTGAGGGCTGTCTGGCACGAAGAATGGTGGAGGACAGGCTGTCAAAGCTGTTCGAGGGCTTTGGCTACAGCGAGGTGGTAACACCGGGAATAGAGTTTTACGATCTGTTTATGGGAAGTTCGAGAAACTTCCAGCAGGAGAGCCTTTATAAGCTCACAGACTCAAAGGGCAGACTTATCGTTATGCGTCCTGATTCCACGATACCCATAGCAAGACTTGCTTCCACAAGACTAAAGGGAGCAAAGCTTCCCCTTAGACTATACTACAATCAGAGCATTTTTGAAAATAACTCCCTGCTCAAAGGACGTTCAGACGAGGTAGTTCAGGCAGGTATAGAGCTTATTGGCGGAGAAAATTCCAAGAGAGCAGATTACGAGGTGCTATGCACTGCTGTTGAAGCCCTTTCAAGCTTTGATAAGGAGAATTTCAGGCTTGAGATAGGTCATATCGGATATTTCAAGGAGCTTGTGGCTCAGCTTGACGTTGACGACGCAGTAAGAGAGGAGATAAGACTTCTTATCTCTGCAAAGAACTATCCTGCACTTAATGATATTCTTGACGAAGTGGGCGACAATCAGGTGACTAATGCACTCAGACAGCTCCCAAGACTTTTCGGAGGTGTTGAGGTGTTCGACAAGGCTGCTGATATTTATACTGACGATAAGATAACAGGCATACTTTATAACCTTAAAGAGGTCTACACCAGACTTTCAAGCCTTGGTTATGAGGGCAAGATATCTGTTGACCTTGGCATCGTGAGTCATGCGGATTACTACACAGGCATTGTGTTCAAGGGCTATCTTTCAGAGGTCGGTCAGTCGGTGCTTAAAGGCGGAAGATATGACAGACTTCTTGCAGAGTTCGGCAACGATTGCCCTGCAGTGGGCTTCGGCATAAGCGTTGACTCTGTTGCAAGACATATCGAAAAGCTTGGCGGCGCACCAAAGCTCAGAACTCCTGACGCAGTTGTATTTGGTGAAAAGGGCTATGTGGTGGAAGCCATGGAATATGCTCAAACGTTCGTAAGAGAGGGTCTGACAGTTGAAAACTCGCTTTTCAACACCCTAGATGAAACAAAGGCTTACGCAAAATCAAAGGGAATAAAGAAGCTTGTGGTCGTTGGCAGCGAGATAACAGAGCTTGATATATAAGTTTGGAGGATAAGTTAAAATGAACAGACCCCTTAGGATAGCTCTTACAAAGGGCAGACTTGAAAAGGATACAGTCGGTCTTTTAGAAAAGATAGGCTATGACTGTACCGCAATAAGAGAAAAGGGAAGAAAGCTTATTCTTCCTGTACCTGACGGAAACCTTGAAGTCGTTCTTGCAAAGGCAAACGACGTTATCACATACGTTGAGCATGGCGTGTGCGATATGGGCGTTGTTGGCAAGGACACTATCATGGAAATGCAGGGCAAGTTCTTTGAGCTTGTTGATATCGGCTTCGGCAGATGTAAATTTGCACTTGCCACAAAGAAAGGCTCAAAGTTCTACGGCGGATTTGATGTCAAGACAGTCGCAACAAAATACCCTAACATCACAAGAAGATTTTTTGAAGCAAAGGGAATGGACGTTGACATCATCAAGATAGAAGGCTCAGTTGAGCTTGCACCGCTCCTTGAGCTTGCAGACGGTATCGTTGATATCGTTGAAACAGGCACGACACTTAAAGAAAACGGTCTTGAAGTCATCGAGGACGTTTGCCCTATCTCTGCAAGGCTTATCGTAAATATGGTAAGCATGAAAATGCGCCAGCAGGAGATCGAGAATTTTGTAAAGCTTGTTGAAGAAAATATCGACAAGTAGTTTATATAAACGGAAAGGACAGTATTGAAATGGCTGAAATAAAGAAGATTTTTGTCAACGGCAAAGACGAGGTAGAGTTTTTCAAGCAGCTTGAAAAGAGAAGCGGCGAAACAAATAAGAAAGTCACAGCCGTTGTTAATGAAATAATCGAAACTGTCAGAGAGGGTGGCGACAACGCTGTAAAGGCTTATACAGAAAAGTTTGACGGCAAGCTCCCGGAGTATTACGAAGTTCCGAGAGATGTTATAAACGACGCACTCACAGAGGCAGATCAGGACTTTGTTGACGCAATGCTCAACGCAGTTGCGAACATCACAGATTTTCACCAAAGACAGAAGTCACAGAGCTTTATAAACGCTAAGGATAACGGCTGTATTCTCGGTCAGAAGGTAAGAGGACTTAACAGAGTTGGTCTTTATGTTCCGGGCGGCACAGCAGCTTATCCGTCAAGCGTACTTATGAATGCAGTTCCTGCAAAGATAGCAGGCGTTAAGGAGATAATCATGGTAACTCCACCGCTCAAAGACGGCACACCAAATAAGGATATTCTTGTGGCAGCAGCTCTCTGCGGAGTTGACAGAGTGTTCATGAGCGGAGGCGCACAGGCTATCGCTGCCCTTGCCTACGGCACAGAGGAGATACCAAAGGTTGATAAGATAGTAGGTCCTGGAAATATCTATGTTGCAACAGCAAAGAAGCTTCTTTATGGTGTTGTTGATATCGACATGGTAGCAGGTCCTAGCGAGATACTTGTTATGGCTGACGAAAAGGCTAACCCTAAGTTCATTGCCGCAGACCTTATGTCACAGGCTGAGCATGACAAGCTTGCTTCCGCTATCCTTGTTACAACAAGCGAGAGCATTGCAGACAGAACTATCGAAGAGATAAACAGACAGGTGCAGAGTCTTTCAAGAAAAGAGATAATCGAAAGCTCTCTTGAAAATTACGGTGCTATCCTTATCTGCAATACAAAGGACGAAGCTTGCGACCTTGCAAACAGATTTGCTCCTGAGCATCTTGAAGTGCTTTTTGAAAACCCTATGGAGTATCTTGGCAGACTTGATAATGCAGGTTCAATATTCCTTGGTCAGTATGCTTCAGAGCCGCTTGGCGACTACTATGCAGGCCCTAACCACGTTCTTCCAACAAGCGGCACAGCTAGATTCTTCTCGCCGCTGTCAGTAAACAGCTTTGAGAAGCGTTCAAGCTTTACATATTACACAGAGGACGCTCTCAGAGAAGCAAAGGACGATATCGTTCTTATTGCAGAAAAAGAGGGTCTGACGGCTCACGCAAATGCAATAAAGGTAAGATTTTAAGCGGTAAAGGTGATAAAAATGCGTACAGCGGAGATAAAAAGAAAAACTAAGGAAACTGATATAGAGGTGTTTGTAAAGCTTGACGGCGAGGGCAAGGTAAGTGTAAACACGGGCATAGGCTTTTTTGACCATATGCTCACAGCCCTTGGCGTTCACAGCGGAATAGACATGGACGTTGAGTGCACAGGCGACCTTTATGTTGACGGACACCACACAGTTGAGGACGTTGGCATATGTTTGGGCAAAGCCTTTGCGGAAGCATTGGGCGACAAAGCAGGCATTGCAAGATATGGCTCAGCGTTCGTTCCAATGGACGAAGCTTTGGCATTCTGCTCACTGGATATAAGCGGCAGACCTTTCCTTGCGTTCAATGCTGATTTTCATGACGACAGGATAGGTCAGTATGACACCTGCCTGACAGAAGAATTTTTCAGAGCCTTTGCATTCAATTCAGGCATAACACTGCATATCCGTGAGGAGTACGGCAAGAACGACCACCATATTGCAGAAGCAATGTACAAGGCAGTGGCTCACGCATTGAAGGACGCTGTAAAAATAACAGGAACAGGAGTTTTATCCACCAAAGGAGTGCTTTAAATGATAGCAATAATCGACTACGGTGCAGGCAATATATTCTCTGTAAAAAACGCTCTGGACTATCTTGGCTTTGAGAACAAGCTCACAGACAAAAAAGAAGATATCGAAAAAGCCGACGCAATTATCCTCCCCGGCGTGGGAGCGTTCCCATGGGCAATGAATATGCTCGGTCTTAGCGGTCTTATCGACACTATCAAGGAGCAGGCTAAAATAAAGCCTTTCCTTGGCATATGCCTTGGAATGCAGCTTCTTTTCGAGAAAAGCTATGAGTTTGAGGAGTGCAAGGGTCTTGGCCTTATCGGCGGCTATGTTGACAAGATAAACGAGCCTGACCTCGTTATCCCACACATGGGCTGGAACAAGCTTGTGTATAACCACGATTGCCCTCTTTTTGACGGCCTGGGCGATGACGAGTATGTCTATTTCGTACACTCATACAAGGCTTTCTGCGATAATAAAAATCTGTATGCCTACTGCGAATACGGCTCAAAAGTCCCTGCGGTGGTATCGGACGGAAGATATATCTTCGGCTGTCAGTTCCACCCTGAGAAGAGTGGAAAAACCGGTCTTAAAATACTTGAAAACTTTGCGAAAATGTCACAGGAGGTAAAATAATATGCTTGCAAAAAGAATTATACCATGCCTTGATGTGCGTGACGGAAAGGTAGTAAAGGGCGTAAATTTCGAGGGCATAAAAGAAGTCGGTGACCCTGTTGAGTGCGCATATGAATACAATTTGCAGGGTGCAGACGAGATAGTTTTCTATGACATAACAGCTTCCCACGAGGGCAGAGGAGTTATGCTTGACGTTGTTCGTGAAACAGCAAAAAAGGTATTTGTACCGCTCACTGTTGGAGGCGGTATCAAAACTGTTGACGATATAAGAGATATTCTCCGTGCAGGCGCAGACAAGGTGTCTGTGAACTCTCAGGCAGTGCAGAATCCTCAGCTTATAAAAGACGGCGCAGATATTTTCGGCTGTCAGTGCATCTGCGTTGGCGTTGACGCAAAGAAGGTCGGCGACAACAAGTGGACGGTCTACATCAACGGCGGCAGAGTGGATATGCGAATGGATCTTATCGAATGGGTTAAAAAGTGCGAACAGCTCGGTGCAGGTGAGATATGCCTTAATTCTATCGACACAGACGGTGTAAGAGGCGGCTTTGATCTGCCTATGCTGAAAGCTGTGTGCAGTGCTGTAAAGATACCTGTTATCGCAAGCGGCGGAGCAGGAAAGCTTTCAGACTTTGCTGACGCTTTTCTTGAAACTGATTGCTCAGCGGCTCTTGCCGCAAGTCTTTTCCACTTCAAAGAGCTGACAGTTGGACAGGTAAAGGACGATTGCAGGAGCAAGGGAATTATCGTGAGGTGAGCATAATGATTGTTTTCAATATCGTATTTACTTTGTTTATACCAGTGCTTATGATATTGTGCGGCTATCTGATGTATAAGCATACACCGAAAGATATCAACAGCTTGGTGGGCTATCGCACTGCTATGTCAATGAAAAATCAGGAAACGTGGGATTTTGCCCACAATTATTGCGGACGTCTGTGGGTAAAGGTCGGAGCGGTCATGACGATAATTTCGGCATTGGTCTGTGTTCCATATTTCTTTATGAGCAGCGGCAAGGCGACTGTGATAATGTGCATAGCTGAAGTGATACAGGTGGTAGTTTTGTGCTGGACGATAGTACCAACAGAACGAGCACTCAAAGATAATTTCGACCAAGACGGCAACAGAAAGGACAAATAATGAACCCAATAAAAGTTGATATAAACGATCTGGATAAATACTTTGTAAAAAGCGAGCTTACACCTGCTATCGCATTTGATGTGGATACAAAAACTGTGCTTATGCTTGCTTATATGAATAAGGAGAGCCTGAAAAAAACACTTGAAACAGGCTATACATGGTATTGGAGCAGATCAAGACAGGAATATTGGAACAAGGGTGCAACAAGCGGTCATCTGCAAAAGGTAGTTTCTATCTATGCGGACTGCGATAACGATACCCTGCTCCTTAACGTAAAGCAGACAGGCGCAGCCTGCCATACAGGCTCGTACAGCTGCTTTTTCAATGAGATATATAATACGGAGGAAGAATAAAATGACAGTTTATCAGGAGATTTTCGAGGTAATAAAACAGCGTAAAGCTGACTACGAGGCAGGCAAGGCGCAGGAGAACAGCTACACAGCTTATCTTTTTGACAAGGGCGTTGACAAGATATGCAAAAAGGTGGGCGAAGAGGCTACAGAAACTGTTATCGCTGCTAAAAACGGTGACAATGACGAGCTGAAAAACGAAATAAACGATCTTCTCTATCACGTTATGGTGCTTGCGGCAAATCAGGGACTCGAGTGGTCTGACGTGGAAAAGGTACTTGACGAGAGAAACGAAAAAATAGGCAATCTTAAGAAATTTCATCAGGTAGACAAGAACACCTGATTATGTGTATCCAAAGGCTCTGCGTTCATGCGCAGGGCTTTTTTGGCTTTATGAGAGGATTTTCAGAAATTTAAGCACACAAAAGCCTTTTGCCGAATAGAATATAGCGAAGTAAAAAAACTTCCATGATTTGATTTATAGGAGGACTTACTATGAGCGATTTTAACGGCAAACCTTTCAAGGAAGCAATGTGTATCGAGGCAATGCGTGTGTTTGATTCATGCTCGTCACAGGATTGTCTGGAAGATCTTGCGTTTACATTCAGCGAGGCAGACCAGACCGTGATAAACGCTGCGGCGTATATCAAAAGCACTTGTATCGACGTGACAGACGTAAGCTTTGCAATATCACCGGTGGCATTCAACCACGGCTTTTACGCAGTTGACGTTACTTACACATTCAAGGCGCAGATAGAAGCATATGAAGCGGCAGGCGCAGCTCCAACAGTAGTTTACGGCACCTCATCATTCACAAAAAAAGTTATTCTTTTCGGCAGCGACGGCGGCACACAGAGATTTTCGACCTGCGAAGCCGATCAGGTCGTCACCACCTCGCCTACAAGCGGCTGCTCATGCTGTTGCTGCACAGCGGCAATGCCTTGCGCTTCTGTGAGCGTAGCAGCGCCAATGTGTCTTGACGCAAAGCTTGTCGCAGAGCCTGCACCAAGCGAGGTAAAGAACGTTCTTATCACTATCGGACTTTTCGCTATCATTCAGTTGTCAAGACCTGTGCCTATAATGGTTCCTGTATATGATTACTGCGTACCTGGCAAGGAGTGTTCCACAAACAGTGACAGCCCATGCGAGATGTTTGAAAAGATAGCATTCCCGACAGTAGAATTTTTCCCAAGAGGACTTGAAGAACCCCACTGCAAGGAAGAAAATGATACAGAGGGTCAGGGCGAAGCTCAGGGATAATATGTGATCTATGGGGGCGGAGTTTTCTGCCCCTTTTTGTTTTGCAAAGCGACCTGTTTGGCTCTTCGCTCCCAAAACGCTTGACAAGAAGCCTGAAAAGATTTATAATTAAAGGGAATGTACGAAATGAAATGAGGATATCAATGACTGAGAATTTTTCGGAAATAATAAATGAGGAAACCGCTCCGCAGAAGCTGCTCCAATGGTCTGGTGAATACGAAAGAACTTGCGGTCACAAGCCACTTGCCCTTATCCATTCATACGGATGTCAGCAGAACGTCAGCGACGGTGAGAAAATAAAAGGTATGCTCTCAAAGGTGGGCTATGAGTTCACGTCCGATGTGAACGAGGCTCAGCTTATATTGTATAACACCTGCGCTGTAAGAGAAAATGCCGAGGACAAGGTGTTCGGTAAACTTGGCGACCTTAAACATCTCAAAGAAAACAATCCCGAGCTTATTATAGGTATCTGCGGCTGTATGGCTCAGCAGAAGCACGTTGCCGAGAAGATAAAAAAGACCTACCGTCAGGTGGATCTTGTTTTCGGAACATTTGCCTATAACGATATGTACAATATGCTGTGGGAGATAATATCAAAGCATGACAGGATTTTCAATCTGTCAGAAAATCATGTTGACATAAACGAGGACTTTTTGCAGCTTCGTGACGATAAGATAAGAGCGTTCGTGCCTATCATGTATGGCTGCAACAATTTCTGCACCTATTGCATAGTGCCTTACGTCAGGGGCAGAGAGCGCAGCAGAAAGCCTGAGTCCGTTATCGCAGAGGTAAAAGCACTTGTGAAAAACGGCTATAAGGAAATAACATTGCTTGGTCAGAACGTTAATTCATACAGTTATGGTTTTCCTGAGCTTTTAAGAGAGCTTGACAAGATAGAGGGGGACTTCCGCATAAGATTTATGTCAAGCCACCCAAAGGACGCAAGCCATGAGCTTATTGACGCTATACTTGAGTGCAAAAAGGTGTGTAAACATTTGCATCTTCCTGTGCAGGCAGGCTCAGACAGGATACTAAAGCTTATGAATCGCCGCTATACCACGGCGGATTATCTGAAAATAATCGACTATGCCAGAAGCAAAGACCCTGAGTTTTCATTCACAACAGACCTTATCGTTGGCTTCCCAAGTGAAACATACGAGGAGTTCTGCGAAACTAAGGAGCTTATCAAAAAGGTAAAGTACGATAATATCTATTCTTTTGTGTATTCAAGACGAAGCGGCACAAAGGCTGCCGAAATGGAGGATCACATCTCAGATAAGCAGAAGGGTCTGTGGCTGAGAGAACTGCTTTTGGAGCAGAGAGAGGTGTCAACAGCGTGGCTTTCAAGATTTGTGGGAAGAACTGTAACCGTGCTGCCAACAGGCGAGGGCAGAACCGGCGCTGATTATCTCACAGGCAAGAGCGACGAGGATATGATCGTCGAGGTGAAAGCAGATAAAAAATATATCGGTAAATTCATTCAGGTTCGCATAACAAAAGCAATGAACTGGGCTTTGAGAGGCGAGCTTGTTGAAGATAAATAACAGCGAAAGCTGAATAATATTTAAAGGAGAATTACCATGGATGTAATTGAAATGACAAGAAAGCTTGGACAGGCTATTCAGGAAGACGAGAGATACAAGGCTTATATGGAGGCTTGTTCTATCAATGATACAGATGTTGAGATACAGAACAAAATAGGCGAGTTCAATCAGCTCCGTTCACAGCTCAGCGTTGAGATGCAGAAGCCTGATAAGGACGGCGAGAAGATGACAGCACTTGATACTCAGATCAGAGAGCTTTATGACGAGATCATGGCTATGCCTAAGATGATCGCATTTAACGAAGCTAAAGAAGTTATGGATAAGCTTCTTGGCTCTGTAAACTATATCATCTCAATGGCTGCAAACGGCGAAGACCCAATGACTTGCCCGGAGGAAGCTCCTCATAGCTGTTCAGGAAGCTGCGCATCATGTGGCGGCTGTCACTAAGACAGTATCAAAAAACGAATAACAGTCAGGGGGAGCTTATCCCCCGTCTGCCCGAATCTGAAGACCACTTCAGACTGGGGCGGATAATTTCTATAGGGATATGGCGCAACAAAGTGTGTTGAACGAATATCATAATGGGATATGTGCGTGGATAAATATATGAAACGGAGTGAGTTTGAGTGGAAACCAAAGATATAGATTATTCAAAGCTGTCACCAATGATGAAGCAGTATTTTGAAGTAAAGAACAAATATAAAAACCATATACTGTTCTACAGACTGGGAGATTTTTATGAAATGTTCTTTGATGACGCTATCATTGCGTCAAGAGAGCTTGAACTTACTTTGACAGGTCGTGACTGCGGACTTGAGGAAAGAGCGCCTATGTGCGGTGTGCCTCACCACGCCTGCGACGTTTATCTGAAAAAGCTTATAGAAAAAGGCTACAACGTGGCTATCTGTGAGCAGACCATGGATCCTGCCATGTGCAAGGGCATAGTGCCGAGAGAGGTCATAAGAGTAGTCACCCCCGGTACGCTTATCGAAAGCAGTATGCTTGATGAAACGTCCAACAACTATATCTGTGCATTTTATATGAGAGCCAAGGAAAGCGCATTGTGCCTTGCGGATATTTCCACAGGCGAGGTGCATCTGTTTGAGTTTGAGGGCAAGGAAATGACAAGCTCGGCTATAAATGAGCTGTCGAGATTTTCCCCTGCGGAGATTCTTATAAATGACGCTTTTCTTTCAAATAAAGAGCTTTCAAGCTTCATAAGAGAAAAGCTCAAGACCAGCGTTCAGCTTTTGGAGGAGAACGATTTTTCCCCTGAGATACATACAGAAGAGGTGCTGAAACAGTTTTCCACAAACAGCCTTGAATCTATTGGCGTTAAGCCTGACACAGTTGCAGCATTTGCGGTGTGCGGACTTTTTGCATACATACACGATACACAGAAAGCATTGGTGGGCAGATTTTCCGAGATAATAAAGCATGACGCCGACCCTATCATGACTATCGGCTTCACTGCAAGAAGAAATCTGGAGCTTACAGAAACTCTCAGAAATAAAGAGAAAAAAGGCTCGCTCCTATGGGTGCTTGACCATACCAAAACTTCAATGGGCAAGCGTATGCTAAAATCCTTCCTTGAACAGCCCCTTGTCAATCCTGCAAAAATAATCGACAGACTTGACGCTGTTGAACAGCTCACAATGAAGCCTGTTGAGCTTGGCGAGCTAAAAGAGATACTGGGCGGAGTCTATGACCTTGAAAGACTTATGACAAGGGTAATGTATAAGACCGCTACCCCCAGAGATCTTAAATCACTGTCGCTGACAGCACTTAAACTCCCTGAGATAAAGGAGCTTCTCAAAGGTTTTGATTCAAAGCTTCTTGCAAACTGCAACAATAAAATATCCACCCTTGAAGCTATCTCAAACCTTGTTGAGAACGCCATTGTTGACGAACCGCCTGTTAATGTCAAGGACGGCAACGTTATCAAAGACGGCTTCAACGAACAGCTTGACGGACTGAGAAATATAATCTCAGGAGGCAAGGGTATAATTGATGATATCGCAGAGCGTGAAAGAGAAAAAACGGGTATCAAAAATCTGAAAATAGGCTATAACCGAGTTTTCGGATATTATATCGAGGTAACAAAGTCTTACTATGACCTTGTGCCTGACAACTATATAAGAAAACAGACCCTTGCCAACTGCGAGCGTTTTATCACGGACGAGCTTAAAGTCGCAGAGAACACTATCCTCGGTGCAAGCGATAAGATAGTTACCCTTGAGCAGGAAATATTTGCGGAGATAAGAGATTTTGCAGCCACACAGCTTAGACTTGTGCAGGAAACTGCTACAGCAGTGGCGCAGATAGACGTGCTTTGCTCGTTTGCAACTGCGGCGGTGAACAATAACTATACAAAGCCTGAAATAGCCATTGACGGCATTATTGATATCAAAAACGGCAGACACCCCGTTGTTGAGCTTATGCAGAAAGACGAGGTTTTCGTGCCTAACGACACATATCTTGATCTTACAAGCAACAGAATGGCTGTCATCACAGGTCCGAATATGTCAGGTAAATCAACTTATATGCGTCAGGTTGCTCTTATCACCCTTATGGCGCAGATAGGCTGCTTTGTACCTGCGGACTATGCAAAAATATCTGTGGTCGACCAGATTTTCACAAGAATAGGCGCTTCTGATGACCTTACCGCAGGACAGTCTACCTTCATGGTGGAAATGAGCGAGGTAGCAGACATCGTAAAGCACGCCACCAAGAACAGCCTTGTTATCCTCGACGAGGTGGGCAGAGGTACTTCAACCTTTGACGGAATCTCCATTGCAAGGGCAGTGTCAGAGTATATCTCCACCAACAGATCAATGGGTTGCAAGACCCTGTTTGCAACACACTATCATGAGCTTATCAGCCTTGAAAAAGAGCTTGACGGCGTGAGAAATTTCTCTGTTGCAGTAAAGCGTCAGGGGGATAGTATCAAGTTCCTTAGAAAGATAGTTCCGGGCGGAGTTGACGAAAGCTATGGCATAGAGGTGGCAAAGCTTGCGGGTCTGCCAAACAAGATAATAAACAGAGCCAAAGAGCTTCTCGAACAGCTTGAAGCGGAAAACAAAAAGGCAAGACTTGCCGCTCAGCAGATAGAAAGCGACCAGTTATCATTTGACAAAATAAGCGACAGCATCGTTACCGACAGGCTTAGAAAAACCAACATAGATGAAATGACCGACAACGAGCTTAGAGATTTTGTGAAAGACTTGCTGAGATATGTTTAGGTGAGCGTCATGAAAAAATGGTATGACGAGGAGTACGAGTTTGAAATAGAGGTCATGGGATTTCTCCGCGGCGACCATACTGAAAGATATTGCCGAAACGGCGAGGAGATAGGGGATAAATTTTTCTGCACCTATGGCTGTCCTGTGAATAAGGACGGCTATGGCATTTGCAGTAAAACAATGATGATGCTTTATCCCATTATGGAAGCTGTCCGCAGCGGAGGAGATCTCACTAAGATAGGCGGCGACAGTAAATATACAAAAACTATCGTCTGTCCTGACGGCTGTGTCATGTTCCGCTTGACAGCAAAGCCGACAGGCAAGGAGAATTTTCATACAGGCGGCTTTTGGAAAGAGCCATAGAAAAGGATAGAAAAATGTCAGAAATAAAAGTTCTGAGCAAGGAAGTTTCCGAGCTTATTGCGGCAGGCGAGGTAATAGACAGACCTGCTTCAATAATAAAAGAGCTTCTTGAAAACGCAATAGACGCAGGTGCGAACGTCATAACAGTTGAGATAAAAAACGGTGGCCGCACCTATATAAGAGTGACGGATAACGGCAAGGGTATCTCAAAAGAAGATCTGCCTATAGCCTTTCTTCGTCATGCAACAAGTAAGATATCAGTAAAAAATGACCTTGACAGCATTATGACCCTCGGCTTCAGAGGTGAAGCACTTGCTTCTATCTGTGCCGTATCCAAGGTAGACGTGCTTACGAAACGTCCCGAGGAGGATTACGGCACGCATTATGTTATCGAGGGCGCAGTGGAAAAGACCTGCGAGGAGTGCGGCTGTCCTGACGGCACAACTTTCGTTGTCAGGGATATTTTCTACAACGTTCCTGCAAGACTAAAGTTTCTGAAAAAGGACGTTTCAGAGGGCAATTTTGCCGCAGACCTTGTTACAAAGCTCACCCTTTCACATCCTGAGATATCATTCAAGTTCATCAGGGATAATAAAGTTGAGATATTGACAGCAGGGGACGGCAAGATATATTCCGCGGTTTATTCAGTTTATGGCAGAGATTTTGCAAACTCCATGCTTGAAGTTGACTATACATGGCAGGGTATGCACATAACAGGCTTCACTGTGAAGCCTCTGTCTGCAAAGCCTAACAGACGTTTTCAGAATTTCTTTGTGAACAAAAGATATGTGAAATCAAGGGCTTGTGCGGCAGCACTTGAAGAAGCCTACAGAAATCTTCTTATGACGGGAAAATTCCCGGCTTGCGTGCTTTATATTGATATCCCACCGAATACCATAGATGTGAACGTCCACCCTACTAAAATAGAAGTGCGTTTTTCAGACGAAAAGCTTATGCACGAGGCTGTGTTCTTTGCGGTGAAAAATTCCCTTATGAAGAATGACAGACCTAATGAGATGCACCTTGAAAACAAGCGTAATTTCACCGACAGAGAGCTTTTTGATATACCTAAAAAAGATAACAGCGTCCAGCTTAAATTCGCCATGGAGGATAATAGTCAAAAGCCTGCCGTGCAAAAGGCTGAGATACCTGCCCCAAAGCCGCAGGCAGAGAAACAGTACGAAAATTCGTACTGCTATCAAAAGCCTGCACCAACGCTTAAAACTGTGGAGAGCAGGAGCATAACTGAGGAAGAGAAAGAAAAGCTCAGCGGCAGTGACGATATGTTCCTTGCAAGCCTTGAACAGCCTGCAAAGAGAGAAACAGCCGTAACAGCCATTTCAGGTCCCGAGCCGAAACCTCATAAGGTGACGGTGGAGGAGATAAACAAGGCGATAAGCGAGATACCTCTCCCCGAAGAGCCGGAGGAGCAGAGCGGAGAAGCTTTCAAGTTTATCGACGCTCAAAGCTTCACAAAGAAAAAGCCTGTTTCCGTTATCGTGGAGGAGAAAGAGCCTGAAAAGCCGAAGCCTGTTGTGGTGGGCGAGCTTTTCAAGACCTATGTTGTGGCACAGGTGGGCGACGAAATGATACTTATGGATAAGCATGCCGCCCATGAGAGATATATTTTCGAGAGGATAAAAAGCGACGCCGAACAGCTTGAAACTCAAATGTTCCTGGAGCCTATCATGGTGTTGCTTTCCTATGACGAGTATGATGCTCTCACCGCAAACCTCGATAAGGTGTCACAGCTTGGCTTTGAGATAGAGCCTGACGTTGCGCCAACTGTTGCAGTAAAGGGCGTGCCTATCATTCTTGGTGACGATAACCCTGCGGATATAATCAGCGAACTTGCAAAGAATTTTATCGAGAATAAACTCAATCCGCAAATAGAGCTTTTTGACGACCTCTACCATTCTATCGCCTGCAAAGCGGCAATAAAGGCGAACGATACCAACAGCGGAATAGAATTGCAGGCACTTGTGAACGCCGTTTATGGTCAGGAAAATATCAGATATTGCCCTCATGGCAGACCTGTTATGATAACCCTCACCAAAAGAGACATCGAAAAGCAGTTCAGACGAGTTCTATAAAAAATGCAGGAGGCGAAAGCTATGGAAAATAAAATACCTCTCCTTGTCATTGCAGGGCCTACCGCCAGTGGAAAGACCGCCTGTGCAGTGGAGCTTGCAAAGATATATGACGGTGAGATAGTTTCCGCAGACTCTATGCAGATATATAAGGGCCTGAGCATCGCCACTGCCAAGCCTACCAAAGAGGAAATGCAGGGCGTGCCACATTATCTTATAGATTTTCTCGAGCCTGAGCAGGCTTTTTCCGTGGCAGATTATGTGAAGCTCGCAGGTGAGCGTATCAGAGAGATACACAGCCGTGGCAAAGTTCCTATTCTCTGCGGGGGAACAGGACTATATATAAGCTCACTTGTGAACAACGTAATCTTTGACGATACCGAAACGGACGGCTCGGTCAGAAAACGTCTTGAGGAGGAAGCCAGGACGCTGGGCGGTCACGCTTTGTGGAAAAGGCTCAGAGAGGTCGATCCCGAAACTGCGGAGAAAGTCCATGAGAACAACCTGCCAAGGGTCATACGAGGACTTGAAGTCTTTGAAACTACAGGTATACCGCTTTCACAGCATAAGGTGAACAGCCGTCGTGAAAAGTCGCCATATAACGCCTGCATTATCGGTCTTACAGCTTCCGACAGACAGTATCTCTATGACCGTATAAACCACCGTGTTGATGTAATGGTGGAAAACGGGCTTATAGAGGAGTGCAGAGCCTTTTATGACAGCTTTACCCCTGCTACAGCTTATCAGGCGATAGGCTATAAGGAGCTTGTGCCGTATTTTGAAGGCAAAGCTGAGCTTTGTGAATGTCTCGACAAAATCAAACAGGAAAGCCGTCATTATGCCAAAAGACAGCTTACTTGGTTTAGACGAGTTGACGGAATTAAGTGGGTGGAAACAGATAAATTTGATAGTTTTCAAAAAATTATAGAAAATATCAAAAATATTATAGCCAAATCGGAAATTATGTGATATAATATAACTTGAAAGATTTTATAGTAAAAAAGCAATACATTGCTGTAAAAATTTTTAGGAGTGTTATTTATGAATAAGAATCTTAATCTTCAGGACGTTATACTCAACCAGATCAGAAAAGACAAGATAGCGTCTACTTTTATCCTTATGAACGGCTACCAGTTCAAAGGCGTTGTAAAGGGCTTTGACAGCTATGTTGTAGTTCTCGATTGCGAGGGCAAGCAGAACATAGTTTATAAGCATGCTATCTCAACTATCGTTCCGTCAAGATATATCAACGTTCTTGACGCCGCAGGCAATTCAGATATTTAAGAGGGCAGTAAAAAATGAATTCTCTGACCGTTAAAATACTTACCGGTCTGCTTTCTGTGCTGATAATCACAACTATCGGCAGTCAGATATACAGTGCACTTACAGAGCGTCATGACACCGAGGAAGCTGTGCTTGTTACTATCAATGAGGATATTGCTTTTAAGGGCGTTGTAATCAGAGATGAAAAGGTGGTCACCTATGACGGCGGCGGAGTTTTGGATTATACCTATTCCGACGGCAGTAAAATATCTGTTGGCAATACCATAGCGTCAGTTTATTCTTCTGAGGACGCTGTTACAGCGAAAAACAAGATAAAGATACTTGAAAGCGAGATAGCCGCCCTTGAAAGAGCACAAAATCCGGGTACAACGAATTATGTTCAGCCTGAAACGCTCAAAAGCAAGATAGATAAGGAATATAAGGAGCTTCTCTCATATTCTTCTCAGGATAATTTCTCTGAGTTTGCAAAAACAAGAGAGGATATGTCCCTTGTGATGAATATTTATAATATCGTCACAAAGACCGAGCAGAGCTATGACGAAAGGATAAGCCAGCTTCAGGCGAAAGTCAAGGAGCTGGAGGAACAGACCTCAGGCTCAGGAAAAACGATCACTGCTGACGAAACAGGCTATTTTGTTTCCTATGCAGACGGCTATGAGAGCGAGCTTACTATGGAGAACGCTTCCCAGCTCACTGACAAGGATATCCAAAAGGTCATCGACCAGCCTAGTAAGGACGCACCGAACGCCATTGGCAAAATGTTTTCCGACTATTCATGCAGGATAGCAGGGATCATGGAAAACGATAAAAGGATAACAGAGGGCGCATGGCTCAGAATGACGCTCAGTACCACAAAAAACATCTATGACGTTCAGGTGGAGTCTGTTAAGCCTTGTGAGGACGATGAGAACAAGGTGGTCGTTGTGCTTTCATGCGACAGACTTGACGAAGCTCTTGTTGAGTCAAGGGTGCAGTCTGCGGAGCTTATCTTCGACGAGTATCAGGGTCTTAAAGTTCCAAGAAGTGCGATACGTTTTCAGGGCGATCAGAAGGGCGTTTATGTGATACTAGGCAAGGACGTTACCTTTAAGAAGATCAATGTTATTTACGAGGGCGATGATTATGTGCTCTCTGAAAATACCTCAAACGAGGATTATCTGCTGCTTTACGATCAAATTTTGTTAGAGGTGGTATCAGATGAAGATGTGCAGCAAAGTAGATCAGACAGCAACGCTGTCACCTCAGGATAATTATTTTCCGGAGGTTCTTGAAAACTGTAAGGAAATATGTTATAATGTAGAGAACGCCAAAGCAAAATGGCGTAAGCCTGACGAAGAAGTCAGGATAATGGCTGTCACAAAGACAGTGCCGCCTGAAAAGGTGAATTTTGCTGTGGCTCAGGGCTTTAAGCTGCTGGGCGAAAACAGGGTGCAGGAGTTTCTTTCCAAGAAGGAAGCTTACGATAAAAGTGCAGAAGTGCAGTTTATCGGACATTTGCAGACCAATAAGGTGAAATATATAATCAATGATGTTACTCTGATACAGTCTGTCGATAACCTGAAGCTTGCTCATGAGATAAGCAGGCTTGCAGTGAAGAATAATAAAACTATGAACGTCCTTGTGGAAATAAATATAGGCGACGAAGCTACTAAAAGCGGTGTTTCCGCTGAAATGGCGGAGGAGCTTGTAAGACAGACCGCGCAGCTGCCTAACGTTTCTGTTAAGGGTCTTATGGCTATCCCTCCTGTTGGCTCAGGGGAGGACGTTTTTGAAAAAATGCACGGTATCTTTCTTAGTGTAAAGGAAAAGGATATACCGAACGTGTCTATGGATATTCTCTCAATGGGAATGTCTGGGGACTATGAGCTTGCCATAAAGCATGGCTCAAATTTGGTGAGGATCGGAACAAAGCTTTTCGGAGCTAGAAAATATTTGGAGGATTGAAAATGGGTGCAATGCAGAAATTAAAAAATCTCTTTGTAGGCGAAGATGAACTTGAGCAGGAGGACGCAATGTATCAGCAGCCGATGTATGAGAATAAAACAGAATACAACGAAGCACCAAAGAACACAGGTGCATATGGCAATAACGCACGTCCGGTAAGAATGGAGCAAACTACGACTTTGCAGATAGTTCTTGCAAGACCAAACGATTTTTCAGAGGTCAAGTCTATCGGCGGCGATATAAATGAGGGAAAGACAGTTCTTCTCAACCTGGAAACCGTCAAGAGCGAGGACGCAAAGAGAATACTTGACTTTATCTCAGGCGTTGCGTATGCAAATGGTGCAGACATCAAGATGATGGCTCAGAAAACTTTCGCAATCATGCCTAGAAACGTTGGCTTCTCAGGAGTTGACCTTATGAGCGAGCTTGAAAATAACGGCTACAGCTTCTAAAAATGGCTCGTGCTAAGTATCAGTTTTTGCCAGATCTGTCTGAGGACGATATCCGTCTGTTAGACAGAGTGTCCGATTGGATAATGGCGGCTGATGAAAAGTATAAAACAAAGTTTTCTGCGTTTCTCGATGAAAGGCAGTGTCTGCTGTGCGAAAAACTCATGGCGTCTGTGAAATATGAGAATTATAGGCTTTGGGGCGGATATGAAAACGCCGCAAGGCGTATGCTGTGCATCTATCCTGAGTATGGCGAGGCGGAAAGTGAGGATTTTCCTATCACCGCAATCACACTGCTGTATCGCAAAGAGGATAAAATAACTCACAGAGATATCCTAGGCTCGCTTATGGGACTAAGAATAACAAGAGACAGCGTTGGCGACATTCTTGTGGGAGAGGGAAAGTCAGCGGTGTTCGTGCGTTCATCTGTAGCAGGTGAGGTGACAAGCGTCCTGACGAAGGTCGGCAGAGCAGGAGTGAAGCTTAGTGAGGGCTATGACGGCAGTATACATATTGAGCAGAAAACTCAGGAAATAAGCGGTACTGTGGCTTCCATGCGTGCAGATTGTATCTTAAGTCTTGCCGCAAGGATATCACGAGAAAAGTCAGCACAGCTTATAAAAAACGTGGGCATCGAAATAGACCATATGCCGAAAAATTCACCGAAAATACCTCTTGAAGAGGGCTGTACATTTTCAGTGAGAGGATACGGAAAATTCAAGCTGCTTTCAGTTGACGGCACAACTAAAAAAGACAGAATACATATAACTTTAAATAAATTTGTGTAAAGATCACGGAGGTCCTAGTATGTTAAATCCAAATAATATTAAAGGAAAAACTTTTGATACCGAGAAAAACGGTTATTCAAAAGAAGACGTAAAAGAATTTCTCGGACAGGTAGCCGAGGATTATGCCGAAGTCGTAAAGGCAAATCAGGATACCGAAGCTAAGATAATCAAGCTCGTTGAGAAGATAAACGAGTACAGAGAGGACGAGGAAGCTATCCAGCAGGCTCTTGTCGTGGCTCAGAAAGAGTCAAATAAGATACTTACTGAGGCCAAAACTCAGGCTCACGATATGATCGAATCTGCCAAAACAGAGCAGGTAAGACTCGCAGAGCAGAGTGCTTCTGAGTGTGAGAGAATAGTTAAGGAACATAAGGAAAAGTGCGCTGAGCTTATCAGAACTAATACCGAGATAACAGAAAAGAAGATAAATGAAGTAAGAGCCGCTTATGACGAGGAGCTTGCTAAGTTTGAGAACCTCAAGGCTGAGGTAACTCAGTTCAAGGCTGACCTTACTCAGCTTTATAATAAGCAAATAAGACTTATTATGGAAATTCCTGCGTCCGAGCCTGCCGAGGATACAGCAGAGGAGTATGAGGAAGAAGAAACAGTCGAGGAAACACAGGAAGCTGCAGAGGAGCAGGCAGAGGAAACAGCTGAGCCGGAGGAAACTGTTGAGGCTGAATCTGCACCTGTTACTGATAGTGAGCACGTTGAGAAGATACTTAACACTGGTTCTTTCGACCCTGTTATACCAAAGACAGCTCCTGCTGAGCTTAAATTTGGTAAAAATAATTAATTCAAAGGCTCTGTTTTCCGCAGAGCCTTACTGTTCATAAATGGAGTAGGGAATAGATGTTTGTAATTTCGCTTGTTATCATGGCGGTTCTCGTTGCTGCCGACCAGCTCATAAAGCTTGCCGTGACAAATAACCTGCCGCTGAACGGTCAGCCTGTGGAGGTCATAAAGTTCGGCAGCTTTAAGGTGTTCAGCCTGACCCATATAAGAAACTCGGGCGCAGCATGGAGCATGATGTCAGGAAAGACTTGGTTCCTTATCGGTCTGCCTGTTGTCGTACTGATCGTGGCGGTGATTTATATGTATAAGATACGCAAAGGCTCAAAGCTGGAGCTTGTGTCGCTGGCTATGGTGCTTGCAGGCGGTATCGGCAACCTTATTGACAGGATAAGGGTAAAAGAAGTGGTGGACTACATTAAGTTCGAGCCTATCAATTTCCCTATCTTCAACTTTGCGGATATCTGTATCGTTATCGGCGGAATTTTGTTCGTTATCTGCTTCTGCTTTTTGGACGAAAAGAAAAAGCCGATCCGTGACGATATAAAGGTCAAAGACGAAAATGACAAAGCTTGATTTTATTGCCACTGCTGAGCAAACAGGCGAGCGTATCGACAGATTTTTGTCAGCGCAGGATACAGGTCTTACACGTTCCGCTGTGCAGAAACTTATCGAGGACGGTGGCGTGACCGTTGGCGGCAAAAAAGTATCGAAAAATTATAAGCTGCATAATGGTGACAGCATTGAGATAATTATTCCCGACCCTGTGGAGCTTGACGTCAAGCCACAGGATATCCCCGTGGAAATAGTCTATGAGGACAGCGAGCTGCTTGTGGTGAATAAACCTAAAGGCATGGTGGTGCACCCTGCTGCAGGCAATCCCGATGGCACTTTGGTGAACGCATTGCTTTATCATTGCCAGGGCAGGCTTTCTTCAATAAACGGCGTCATTCGCCCTGGGATAGTCCATAGGATAGACAAAAATACAAGCGGTCTGCTGATCGTTGCCAAGACCGACAGCGCACATAACTTTCTTGCGGCTCAGATAAAAGAGCATAGCTTTACAAGAGAGTATGAAGCTGTACTCACAGGCGGTCGCCTAAAGACCCCTACCGGCACAGTTGACGCACCTATCGGCAGAAGCAAATATGACAGAAAGAAAATGTGCGTGACAGAGCAAAACTCCAAGCACGCAGTTACCCATTATGAGGTGCTGGAGGAGTTAGGTCAGTATTCGCTGGTGAAATTCCGCCTTGAAACTGGTCGAACTCATCAGATAAGAGTACATTCCGCATATATCGGTCACCCTGTCTACGGCGACGATGTTTACGGCAAAGCTGTAAAGGGAATCGAGGGGCAGTGCCTCCACGCAAAGAAAATAGGATTTATACACCCTGCGACAAAAGAGTATATGGAGTTCGACAGCGAATTGCCGGACTATTTTCAGGCGGTGCTGAAAAAACTCAGAGCAGGGAATTGACCCACGGAAGTGATTTTATGTTTGAAGATATATCAAAAGTCCTGCTTATAACTGATATGGACGGAACTTTTCTTCCCGCAAGCAAGATACCTACCCCGAAAACTCTCGCCGCTGTCAAGCGTTTTGAAGAGGCTGGGGGCAGATTCTCTATCGCTACAGGCAGAGCCATTCAGGCGGCTAGACAGTATTTTGACATGGTGAATGTGAATTGTCCTATCATAATGTCAAACGGCGGAATGGTCTACGATATCCATACGAAAGAGCAGATATATAACGTCTTTCTGCCAAGCTTTGCGGCGGATATCGTCAAGGAGATACTTGCCGATAATCCTTATGTTGGCTGTGAAGTGCTTACTGTCAACGAGGTCTATGTGCCAAGCATGACCCCTATGGAAAAGCGCCATAACGAGATCTGTAAGCTCATTCCCGTTCAGTGTGACGTTGACGAGATACCTGACAAGAACTGGTATAAGGTGCTTTTTGCAGTTGAGCCTGAGCGTATGGACGAGCTTATAAACTATGTGGCAAAAAAAGGCTATAAAGGTGTAGATTTTGTGCGTTCAAGTATCGAGTATTACGAGATACTTCCACAGAATATATCAAAAGGTACGGCTCTTGAGGAGCTGAGAAAAGCTTGTGGCATGGAGGATTTTACTTTCGTGGCTGCAGGTGACTATAATAATGATATTGAACTTCTTCAAGCGGCTGACGTGGCATATTGCCCGTCAAATGCGGCAGAGGAGGTCAAAAAGGTTGCGGATAAGGTCTTTGAGCAGTCCTGCGAGGAGGATTTTATTGCCGCAGTCATAGATGAAATTTATGAAAAACTGAAGAAATAATATTTTTTTGGAGGTCAAAAGTATGGACGAAACATTAAAGAAACAGCTTGAGATCACAGCCTGCAAGGTTCGTCTTGGAATACTCGAGGGAGTATTCAACGCAAAGTCGGGTCATCCGGGCGGATCGCTCTCTATCGCAGATCTGCTCACTTATCTCTATTTTGCCAAGATGAATGTATATCCTGATAAGCCGGAAGAGCCTGAGAGAGATAGACTCGTGCTTTCAAAGGGCCACACAGCACCTGCACTCTATGCAACTCTTGCAGAAAAAGGCTTTTTTCCAAAGGAGGAGTTGAAGTCCCTCAGACATATCGGTGCAATGCTTCAGGGTCACCCTTGTATCTCTATCCCTGGCGTTGATATGTCCTCTGGATCCCTTGGACAGGGCATTTCTGTAGCCTGCGGTATGGCACTTTCAGGAAAGCTCACAAGCGATACCTATAAGGTGTATACTATCCTTGGCGACGGTGAGATCGAAGAAGGTCAGGTATGGGAGGCTGCAATGTTCGCCGCTCATTATAAGCTTGATAACCTCGTTGCTGTTGTGGATAATAACGGACTTCAGATCGACGGAAAGATAGAGGACGTAATGTCGCCATATCCTATCGTTGACAAGTTTGCAGCATTTGGCTGGCACGTTATCACAGCCGACGCCCATGATTTTGACTCACTTGAAAAAGCATTCAACGAGGCAGAAACAGTCTGCGGTCAGCCTTGCGTTATCGTAATGAAGAGTATCAAGGGCAAGGGCGTTTCATTTATGGAAAACAACGTTTCATGGCATGGTTCAGCACCTAACAAGGAGCAGTATGAGCAGGCTGTGGCAGAAATAAACGAACAGCTTAAAAGTCTGGAGGGTTAAGCAATGGCAGAATTGAAGAAGAAAGCTACAAGAGAAAGCTACGGCGAGGCTCTTGCAGAGCTTGGCGATAAGTACGATAACCTCTATGTTTTTGACGCAGACCTTGCTGCTGCAACAAAAACAGGTATATTCAAGAAGAAATTCCCTGACAGATTTTTTGACTGCGGTATCGCTGAGTCAAATATGATGGGCGTTGCAGCAGGTATGGCTGCAACAGGCAAGATACCATTTGCTTCTACATTTGCAATGTTCGCCGCAGGCAGAGCATTTGAGCAGGTAAGAAACTCTATCGGTTATCCTCACCTCAACGTGAAGATAGGTGCAACACACGCAGGTATCTCTGTAGGCGAAGACGGTGCAACACATCAGTGCAACGAGGATATCGCTCTTATGAGAACTATCCCTGGCATGGTGGTAATAAACCCTGCCGACGACGTTGAAGCAAAGGCTGCCGTTGAAGCCGCTATCCTCCATGAAGGTCCGGTTTATCTCCGTTTCGGCAGACTTGCCACACCTGTTTTCAACGACCCTGAAACATATAAGTTTGAGCTTGGCAAGGGCGTTAAGCTCCGTGACGGCAAGGATATAGCTATCGTTGCAACAGGCCTTATGGTGTATGAGGCTATCGAGGCTGCAAAAACACTGGCAGCCGAGGGCATCGAAGCAACAGTTATCAATATCCACACTATCAAGCCAATCGACGAGGATATCATCGTTGAAGCCGCAAAGAACACAGGACTTCTTCTTACAGTTGAGGAGCATAGCGTTATCGGCGGACTTGGCTCAGCCGTTGCAGACGTTCTTGCAGCAAGACACCCTGCAAAGCTTGTTAAGATCGGCGTTAATGACGAGTTCGGTCACTCAGGCCCGGCAGTTGATCTTCTTAAAGAATATGGCCTCTGCGCAGACAATATCGTTGCAAAGGCAAGAGATGCTGTTAAGGCAAAGTAATAAAAGCACCAAACGGACGGATATCTTCCGTCCGTTTTTTTGTACAAAAAAAGACACGCTTACGATCTCGTAAACGTGTCTTTTCTTATGCTTTTACAGTGCCTGCATGAGTGTCGATAATGTTATTTATACATATGTAAAGATAAGGCTTAAGCTCGCCAATGTCCACAGGCTCGTTGTAAAGTATGGACGAGTAGCAGGTTGAGCTTACAAGCTCAACTATCATGAATATCATGACCTCAGGCTGAACAATATTATATGGAGCGTCAGCAAGCATAGCGTCATAAATGTTGCGGAAGTCGATGTCATCGTCCTTTATAGGCGACGTAAGAGCGTGCTTGAAAACGCCCCAGCTAAGATTCTTTGCAATAAAAGTCAAAAGCGACTTGTTCTCGTTTAGCTGGTTGATGATGTTGTCAACAATAAAAATAATTCGTTCGTTAAATGTAAGCTTCTTGCCGCTCGCATTTAATGCCTCGATAGCGTTTCTGAAAAGCTGTGACGACTTGTGAGAAACAAGCTTGTTTCTTATGTCATATTTGTCCTTGAAATAAAGATAAAACGTTCCTTTCGCCACACCAGCGTTGTTCACGATGTCTGAAATAGAGGTCTTGCTCACTCCCTTGGTGGTAAAAAGACTAAAAGCCGTGTTAAGCAGAGAGTCCTCCTTTACCTTTTTATTGGTATCAAGCTTGCCCATTTTAACACGTCCTTCCTTATTATAATATATACAATTTGTATGTCACACATACACAGGTTTACTGTGGTTGACCCTAAATCTATTATAATACAAAACCGTCTCAAAGTCAACTGAGCAAAATGACCAATAGTCACTTGTGACCGTTGGTCATTTTGTGCAACTCTACAAAAAGAATGACTAATGGTCATTTTACTATTGACTGTTGGTCATTTTTGATGTATACTATGAATTGTTAAAAGACCGAAAGGTCAAAAACTATGTGAAGGGAATGACATTTGATGCAGAAATTTGGCAGAGGAGTTGTAAAGCTCCGAGTACCGATACTCATAGTCAGCGTTCTGCTGCTGATACCGTCAATATTCGGATTTGTCAGCACAAGAATAAACTATGATATTCTTTCATACCTCCCGTCAGACATTGAAACCATGAAAGGTCAGGATATAATGCTTGACGAGTTTGGCAAGGGCGGCTTTTCGCTGGTAATGCTTGACGGCATGGACGATAAGGACGTTGAAAAGGTCAAGGAGAAGATCGAAAAGGTAGACCACGTTTGCGATGTTCTCTGGTATGACACCTTGGCAGACGTTTCACTTCCAAAGGAAGTTCTTCCTGATGATATTTACGATTTCTTCAATACAGATAACTCCACAATGATGGCTGTCTTTTTTGACGAGGCGACCTCCGCTGACGGCTCACTTGAAGCTGTCAAGGAGATAAGAAGCATCGCAGGCGAGCAGTGCTTCGTAAGCGGTATGTCGTCAGTCGTTGAGGATATCAAGGATCTGACAATGCAGGAAGCTCCGATGTACGTCGTTATCGCAGTAATACTTACAAGTATCATACTTGCACTTACAATGGATTCGTTCCTTATTCCACTGTTCTTTATGCTCAGCGTGGGCATGGCGATAATCTATAACATGGGAACGAACTTCATACAAGGCGAAATATCGTTCATCACCGAAGCTCTTGCAGCCGTGCTTCAGCTTGCGGTAACGATAGACTACTCGATCTTCCTGTGGCACAGCTACAAAGAGGAGAAAGAAAAGCACCCTGGTGACAACAAAGAGGCTATGGCAGTCGCCATCGGCAAAACTATCACCTCAGTTGTTTCAAGCTCCATAACAACAGTTGCAGGCTTCCTTGCACTTTGCTTCATGAGCTACGAGCTTGGCATGGACATGGGTATCGTAATGGCAAAGGGCGTTGTTATTGGCGTTATCTGCTGCATAACTGTTCTGCCTTCGATGATACTTGTATTTGACAAGGCACTTGAAAAAACAATGCACAAAGACCTTGTCCCAAGCCTTGAAAAGCCTGCAAAGTTCATTATCAAGCACCATGCAGCATTTATCGTACTCTTTATAGTTGTACTTATCCCTGCCGTATATGGTCAGATAAACACCAACGTTTATTATAACCTGACAGATACTCTTCCAAAGGATCTCAACAGTGTTATCGCAAACACAAAGCTAGATGAGGAATACAACATGGCAACGACCCATATGCTCCTGGTTGATGCTGATATGAAGCCAAAGGAAGTAAACTCTATGCTCGACGAAATGGGCAAGGTTGACGGAGTAAGCTTCTCAATGTCACTGGATACTCTTATCGGTCCGTCTATTCCTCGTGAGATAGTTCCTGAGTCAGTAACAAAGATACTCAAGAGCGACAAATGGCAGCTCATGCTGGTCGGCTCTGAATATAAGGTAGCTTCTGATGAAGAGAATGCCCAGATAGATGAGCTTAGCAAGATACTTAAATCCTACGATAAGGACGGAATGCTTATCGGTGAGGCGGCGGCAACGAAAGACCTTATCGACATAACAGATCATGACTTCAAGGTAGTAAATATAGTTTCTATCGCCGCTATCTTTATCATCATTCTTATTGCACTGCGTTCAGTTTCACTGCCTATCATTCTGGTAGCCGTTATCGAATTTGCCATCACAGTAAACATGGGTGTTCCGTGCTTTACGAATACCACCATACCGTTCATAGCGTCGGTAGTAATCGGTACTATCCAGCTTGGTGCAACAGTTGACTATGCTATCCTTATGACAACAAGATATAAGACCGAGCGTAACGCAGGCAAAGATAAGCACGAAGCTGTCACTATCGCACTCACCACTTCAATGAAGTCTATCATGGTCAGCGCACTTGGCTTCTTCGCTTCAACATTCGGCGTTGGCGTATATTCAAGCGTAGATATGATCTCACAGCTTTGTACGCTCATGTCAAGAGGTGCAATAATCAGTATGATAACTGTTATCTGCATACTTCCTTCAATGCTTATGCTGTTCGATAAGGTAATAATCAATACAACAATGGGCATGAAGAAAAAAGAAAATAAGCTTTATAAGCTTCCTGAAATAAACTAATTCGTAAAGGAGATATAGTTATGAAAAAGTATTCAAGAGTTCTTGCAGGCATACTTGCCGTACTTCTTTCCGCAGGCTGCACAGGTCTTTATGCAGCAGCTCAGTCAGACAGCTCCTCAGCTGCCGACAGCACTGCCTCAACAACAAAGAGCGAATCAGATAAAAAAGATACAAAAGATACAAAGAAAGCTGATAAGTCTGACAGCGATACAGAAAAGCAGGCTAAGGAAGAAACAGTTTATGTTATCACTGACGCTTCTGGCAACAAGACAAAAACAGTCGTTTCCAGCTGGCTGAAAAACCCACAGGGCGTAAAGAAGCTGGAGGACGTTTCCGACCTGAAAGATATCGAGAATGTTAAAACAGACGAGGGCTTTACAGCCAATGGTGATAAGCTCACATGGGATACCGATGGCGGAGATATCTACTATAAGGGCTATACCGATAAGTCACTCCCGGTTGATGTAAAGGTAACATATACCCTTGACGGCAAGGAGATAAAGCCTGAGGACCTCGCAGGCAAGAGCGGTAAGCTTACAGTAAGATATGACTATACGAACAACGATAAGAAAACTGTCAAGATAAACGGCAAGAAAACAGATATCTATGTTCCATACCTTATGGCAACAACAGCTATCCTTGATACTAACGTTTATTCAAACGTTGAAGTAACAAACGGCAAGCTCATTTCAGACGGAAGCAGACAGATACTCATAGGCGTTGCAATGCCTGGCCTTACAAAGAGCCTTGACCTTCAGAATAACGAAGATATCGAGATACCGGAGTACGTTGAGTTCACAGCAGACGTAAAGGACTTCGAGTCAACGACCTCTCTCACAGTCGCAACATCTGACATCTTCTCAAAGCTTGACCTCAGCGATATTGGCGATGCTGACGATCTTCAGGATAAGCTTGACGAGCTTTCTGATGCTACAGACGAGCTTGTAGACGGCACAGCAGAGCTTTACGCAGGTATCAAGAAGCTGTCCGATTCCTCAGGAACACTTATCACAGGTATCGACAAGCTTTATTCAGGCTCTAAGTCACTTGACGATGGTGCAAAGACACTTAACAGCGGTGCAACAAAGCTTCGTGACGGAGCAAAGACCCTTGATTCTTCCACAGGTGAGCTTATGAGAGGTATCTCCACAGCTCATAGTGGTTCAACAGCCCTCCTCGGTGGTTTTGATCAGGTAAACAGTGGTATGTCAACCTTGAAGAATGGCTCATCATCACTTTCAAGCGGACTTTCACAGGTATCCTCAGGCGCACAGCAGGTAAATAACGGTGCTGCAAGCCTTGCCGCAGGCACAAATAAGCTTGTTACAGGCGTAGGCGACCTCCAGGCAGGCTCTAAAAAGCTTGCCGCAGGCACAAAGCAGACCTATGACGGTTCAACTGCACTGAAAAAAGGTGTTGCAACACTTAATGCAGGTGTTTCCACACTCTATGAAAAGGTGCAGACACTTCCTGCAAGCGTTGAACTTCTTTCAAATGGCATAACAAAGGTAGATAACGCACTTACACAGTCTATCGCATACGACCAGCAGGTACTCGCAGGACTTGAGCAGCTTCTCGGCAATTACGAAGAAGGCTCAGCAGAGTATACAAGCATAAGCAATATGATAGCAGCCGTAAATGGCTCTATCCAGTATCAGCAGGGCGCACAGAGCGGCCTTGGCGATGTTTCAACAGGTGTCGGCACAATGGCTACCGAGGGCAAACAGCTTGTTGACGGTGTAACTCAGATATACAATGGTCTTAACGATAAGAAGAAAGGTCTTGTCGCAGGCGTTGATAATTTGAATACAGGACTTAAAACAGTAAACGAGGGTGCTTCTGCACTTAAAACAGGTATCGGCACACTTGCTAAGTCCAGCAAGGAGCTTAACAGCGGTGCAGCTACACTCTCCGCAGGCACAAAGAACCTCTCCGCAGGAGTAAGCTCAGCACAGGCAGGCGCAAGCAAGCTTGATAAGGGTGTTGACAGCCTGAACTCAGGCGTATCAAAGCTTTCAAACGGTGCAAAAACTCTTGACAGCGGTCTTGGTCAGCTTGACAACGGAAGCAAGCAGCTAAAAGACGGTACTGCAACACTCTATTCATCACTTGTAGAGCTTGCACAGGGTACAACAACACTTTCAAGCGGCAGTGCAGAGCTGTTCAGCGGTATCGGTCAGCTCAAAGACGGCAGCTCACAGCTTTCATCTGGTGTTAAGAAGCTTGAAAGCGGTGCAAAGACCCTTAAAGACGGCATGGCTAAGTATAAGGACGAGGGCATCGGCAAGCTCCTTGACATCTACAACAACGACCTCAAGGGACTTATCGACAGACTTGACGCCCTTAAGACAGCAGCCGAGGGTTCAACAACATTCTCAGGCGCAGCCGATGGCGTTGAAAGCTCAGTTAAGTATATTTACGAAACTGCGGCTATTGAAAAAGCAGACGAGTAATTTTTACTTCCCACACATAGCAAAGACCCCCTTGGACAGAAATGTCCGAGGGGGTCTTTGTATTTATAAATGTATTATCTGTACAAAAAAACGGACGGAATCTCTCCGCCCGTTTTATATATCCTACTGTCTTAGATAAACGCCGTTTTCTTCGATGTAGTCCTCCATGTCCTGTTTATATTCAAGATCAAGAGAATCTTTAGGAAGTGCTTTCAGTGCTTTCTGACCAATGTCTTTTCTGAAATGCTCTCCCTCAAACTTTATCTTGGAAACAGCCTCGTAAGACTTGTCAAGTGCGCCCTGAAGCGTGTAAGCATTGCAGGTAACGCCCAGAACACGACCGCCGTTTGTGTAGAATTTGCCGTCCTCATACTTAGTGCCTGCGTGATAAATAAACGCTCCGTCTACCTGACCCTTGTCGTCCATACCGAACATCTCGATACCCTTTTTGTACTTAACAGGATATCCTCCGCTCGCCATAACAACACAAGTGCAGTAACCAGACTTCCAGCCGATCTGAACATCAGCAAGCCTGTGTTCATAAATAGCCTCAAATATCTCGCAAAGATCACCCTCCAGCATAGGAAGAACGACCTGCGTTTCAGGGTCGCCGAAACGGCAGTTGTATTCAATTACCTTTGGACCATTAGGGGTGAGCATAAGTCCGAAATACAAACAGCCCTCAAAAGTCCTGCCCTCAGCGTTCATTGCATTGATAGTCGGCAGGAAGATCTTCTCCATGCACTCCTTGGCAATGTCCTCAGTGTAGTAAGGGTTAGGTGCAACAGTACCCATTCCGCCTGTGTTCAGACCCTTGTCGCCGTCCAACGCTCTCTTGTGATCCATTGAAGAGATCATAGGAACAACAGTCTTGCCGTCAGTGAATGAGAGCACAGAAACCTCAGGACCTGTGAGATATTCCTCCACAACGATAGTGGAGCTGCTCTCACCGAACTGCTTGTCGTCTATCATGGAGTGTATAGCCTCCACAGCCTCTTTCTCACTCTCCGCCAGAATAACGCCCTTGCCAAGTGCAAGTCCGTCAGCCTTTATGACAGCAGGGTATGTGTTCTGTTCCTTGACATATTTTATAGCGTCCTCACTGTTTGTGAACACCTCGTATTTGGCTGTAGGAATATTGTATTTCTTCATAAGATCCTTAGAAAAGACCTTTGAACCCTCGATTATAGCCGCATTTTTCTTAGGACCAAAGGTCTTGAAACCCTCAGCCTGCAAAGCGTCTACCATTCCAAGTACAAGCGGATCGTCAGGTGCAACAGCCACCATGTCTACTTTAAGCTTCTTTGCCAGAGCCACAACGCCCTCGATATCCGTTGCCGCAACATCAAAACATTCTGCATAGCGTGAAATGCCACCGTTTCCGGGTGTGCAGTAAAGCTTTCCTACCTTAGGGGACTCCGCAAGCTTCATAACGATAGCGTGTTCACGTCCGCCTCCGCCAACAACTAATATGTCCATTTTCAGACCTCCTCAGTGTGTTTTTCCAATTATAACAATACCGCACACCTATGCTGTGCGGTATCGTCATTTATTTACTTCGTATATTATTACTTAAGCTCAAAGCTGTCAAGAACTGTCTTGAACTCGTCAGAAAGCTTGCTGTAAGCGTTCTCGCTTGCACCATATGTGATAACAACAAGGTTGCCGTTGTCAGAAGTGATTATCTGATTGAGCAGTACCTTCTGTGAGCCGATCTCGCCTGTTACGTCAACAATGTAAGCGTCCTTGCCTGCAAACTTATCTTCCTTGTCGTTTGTAACAGTGTAGCCGTCCATGGAATTATATGTTTGCTTGATCTGGTCAGCATAATCACTTGCTGTAAGACCATTGAGCAGATCGTTTGACATCGAGATAACGTTGATAGAAGCAGACTCAAGCTCAGCATCATCGCCTGCGTCAGCGTATGTGAACATTACGTCAACACCAGCGGATTCCTGCATTGCCCACTTCTTTGAGTCGATCTTGAAAGTATACAGATCGCTCGTGTAAACATTATCCTTATAAGTTCCCTTAGCCTCGTCACCGGTGCTTGTTGTGTCGTTAGCAGATGTTGTTGTGTCAGCAACTGACTCCTCAGGTGCAGCAGTTGTAGTTGTTGTGTCAGCCTTAGACTCGACAGCAGGTGCGGCTGTAGTTGTAGTAGTTGTTTTAGCCTCAACCTTTGACTCACTGCTTGAATCGCTTGACTCTGAGCAGCCTGTAACTGCAAATACCATTGACAGTGCCATGAGTGATGCAAGTAACTTTTTCATAATAAATTTCTCCTTTTCTTCTTGACCTTTATTGTTTTGCATTAATGCACAGAAATTAGTGGTGGAATAATCTTATTCCAGTGAATGCCATTGCCATGTTGTACTTGTTGCAAGTCATGATAACATGATCGTCCCTGATAGATCCGCCTGGCTCGGCAATGTAAGCCACACCGCTCTTTTTAGCTCTCTCGATGTTGTCACCGAATGGGAAGAAAGCGTCAGAACCAAGGCAAACGCCTGTGTTCTTTGCAAGCCATTCCTTCTTTTCAGCCTCAGTTAGCACCTCAGGCTTTACCTTGAATGTGTTCTGCCATACGCCCTCAGCCAGTACATCATCATGCTCGTCAGAAATGTAAACGTCAATAGCGTTATCTCTGTCAGGACGTCTGATGTTGTCAACGAACTGAAGTCCCAGAACCTTTGGGTGCTGTCTGAGCCACCAGATGTCAGCCTTGTTTCCTGCCAGTCTTGTGCAGTGTATTCTTGACTGCTGACCTGCACCGATACCGATAGCCTGACCGTCCTTTACATAGCAAACGCTGTTAGACTGTGTGTATTTAAGTGTGATAAGTGAGATAACAAGATCAGTTTTCTTGTCCTCAGGTATCTCCTTGTTGTCTGTCACGATATTTGTGAGCATATCGTTGTCTATTTTCAGCTCGTTTCGACCCTGCTCAAAAGTTACGCCGAAAACCTGCTTTCTCTCGATAGGTGCAGGAACATAGTTCTCATCTATCTTGATGATGTTGTATGTACCCTTTCTCTTAGACTTGAGTATCTCAAGAGCCTCGTCAGTGTATCCCGGTGCAATGATACCGTCAGAAACCTCTCTCTGGATCATCTTTGCAGTGCAAGCGTCACACTCGTCAGAAAGTGCGATAAAATCACCGTATGATGACATTCTGTCAGCACCTCTTGCTCTCGCATAAGCGCTTGCAAGTGGAGTAAGCTCGCCCAGATCGTCAACAAAATATATCTTCTTTTCGACCTCGCTCAAAGGCTTGCCGATAGCAGCGCCCGCAGGTGAAACGTGCTTGAAAGAAGTTGCCGCACACATACCTGTTGCCTTTTTAAGCTCTCTTACCAACTGCCAGCCGTTGAATGCGTCAAGCAGATTGATGTAACCTGGCTTGCCGTTGAGTACCTCGATAGGGAGATCCTTGCCATCCTCCATAAATACTCTTGACGGCTTCTGATTAGGGTTGCAGCCGTATTTCAAAAGCATTTCATTTGTCATAATTTTTACCTCCGTTATTTTTTATGAATAGTCCCTTTACGTCAGTCCATTGCAAATAATGCCACTCCTGCCATTACCGCCACAATAAGCACCGCAATAAAAGACATATAGAAAAGCAGTATCAGCCTGCCTTTGCCTTTCTCTTTTACGTCCCACTTTTTTGACGGAATAGTAGGTCTTGTAACGCCCAGTATTATCGGTACAATGAGCATATATCCCAGTGTAAAGAGAATAAGGTTTATGCTTGGCGTTTCGTCTTGATTTTTCATAAGCATAAAAACAGGTATCACAAGTTCAGCGTGGGCGACCGACATAAATATACGCCATATTCTCCGCTGCTTTAGCTTTCTGTCCCTTACGCTGTTGAGTGCCTCCTCCGAGGCTTTTCTTTTAAGAAACTCCTCCTGCCGCAGCCTTACCTCTTCAAGCTTTGCCTCGTCAACTATCTTGACAGTTCTCGTGCCGTCATCAATGTAGTTCTGAGTGCCGCAGTAAGGGCAGTAGACGATCTTTTTATCCTCCTCAATGGTTATCTCGCCGCCGCAGTGTTTGCATTTAAGTGCGATAAGCTCCAAATTACTTTCCCCCCGACTATTTCAAATACTTCAAGTAAATTTTACCCACAGCGAAGAAAATCACCGTGAACGTTATGTAAAACAGTACCGCAGTCTTTATTCTGCTCAGCCCTCCTGCGTTTCTCGGCTTGACCACCGCCAAAAGTATCGGAAAGCCTATCCAAACGCATATTGCCGCAATTATGGCGAATACCGACTGATACATAACAGCACCGCTGAACAGCAGTGTAAAAACAACGTGCAAAACAATGGAAAGAATTATCCAACCCTGTCTTTGTGATGCAGACTTGTATCTGCCCCTGTCCTCTTCGTTTTGGAGCTTTCTGTCAAAGTCTGAGACCTCTTTGTTGAGCTTTATTTCTCTGAGCCTTGCCTCGTCGATAACGTTGATTATCCTGTTGCCGTCATCAAGAAGTATCTGTGAGCCGCAGTATTTGCAAAACGTCCGCTTTTGTCCCTCGTGGACCTCAAGCTCACCGTTGCATTTGGGACATCTTAGAGCAACTAACTCCATTTTTCAAACTCCCTGTCTATGATCCTTTGCTTACTTGCTGTACTTATTAACGATCTTAGAAACAGCCTTGCCGCTTGCAATGTCAATGTATCTTACAAACAGCGATACCTTGTTGTCCTCGTTGAGTGCTTCCCAAAGCTTGCCCGTGAACTCTTCGATATCGTTCGGTATCTCCACCTTCTTAGGCTCGCCCTCAAAGCTTGGCAGAGGATTGCCGTCACCCATGTAAGTGTGGATAAAATGACCCACGCCGTCAAGAGGGTTGGTGTATGTGTAAGTAAATCTCTCGCAGCAGTCAGGGTTGCCGTCAGCGGACTTGAGTATGCTCATAGCATAATTATATGCGCCGTTCTCAACGTGCATGATGCCTGAAATACGGGGTGTGTAGTTTGGAGCGTCGTCCTCATACTCTCTTGTTCTCAACGATTGCTCAAAAGTCTGCTGCTTGTCCATAAGCTCGTAAATAGTGTCCGTCTGATCGCCGTTTGTTACGATAGTCTTGTTTCCAAGCACACGAACAGGGGAGTATATAATAAGGTGTGGGTCAGAAAGCTTGCTAGGGTCAGCAGCTTCTGTCTTGATGCCGTCCTCAGTTTCCGTGAAAACTCTGTTTCTGGAATTAACACTTCTGCCCATGATAAAATAAGCCGTTACCGCACTCTTTCCGTCAGCAGACTTGCCTATAACTATTCCTCTGCCCGGATATGAGTTGCTTTTAAGCTCGTCATAAATATTAAGGGTCTTCATATCTTGTCCTCCATAATTTTTCTCAGTCTTTAAGGTCAACGTAAGCCTTGCCGTCCTTAATGCTTATCCTGTCCTCGCAGAACAGCGAAACCGCCTTAGGCAAAAGCTTCCATTCAACGTTTTCCATTATCTTCTTCTGTAAGCTTTCAGGCGTCTCGTCATTTGCAACATCTACAGCGCCCTGCAAAATTATCGCACCAGCGTCAGCCTTTTCGTTTACAAAATGTATAGTCGCACCCGATACCTTTACACCGTATTCAAGAGCCTTTTCGTGAACTCTAAGTCCGTAAAAGCCCTCGCCGCAGAATGACGGTATCAGTGCAGGGTGAACGTTTATTATCCTGTAAGGATAAGCCTTTGTGACGCATTCGTCAAGAATTATCATAAATCCAGCCAGCACCACAAGGTCAGCACCTTGTCTGTTAAGCTCAGCCAGAATAGCCTCGCTGTAACTCTTGCTGTCAGCATATTCCTTTCTCGGAATAACGACAGTGCCGATACCTGCATTTTTCGCCCTCTCCAGAGCATAAGCACCCTCCTTCGAGGATATAACGCAGGTTATCTTGCCGTTTTTTATAATGCCGCTTTTTTCAGCGTCAATAAGCGCCTGTAAGTTTGTTCCGCCGCCTGAGACAAGAACGCATATCTTCTTCATATCTCTTTACCCTTAGCAGATGATAACGCCCATGTCAGAGTCAACAAGCTCGCCCAGAACGTAAGCTTCTTCGCCTGCCGCCTTGATAGCCTCTATCGCCTTGTCAGCGTCAGCCTTGTCAACAACAACTGTCATACCAACGCCCATGTTGAATGTGTTGAACATATCTCTCTCAGGAATGTTTCCTGTCTTTGCGATAACGTCGAAAATAGGAAGCACCTGAACGTCGCTTCTTGCTATTTTAACAGAAAGACCGCTTGGAAGTGAACGTGGAATGTTCTCATAGAATCCACCGCCTGTGATGTGCGATATAGCCTTTACCTTAACAGAGTCAAGCAGGCTCATAACAGCCTTTACATATATCTTAGTAGGTGTGAGAAGTGTCTCGCCAAGTGTCTTGCCAAGCTCGTCATAGTGAACAGAAAGAGTCTTTTCGTCAACGCTGAATACCTTTCTTACCAGTGAGAAGCCGTTTGAGTGTACACCGCTTGACTTTATAGCTATCATAACATCTCCGGCATTCTGAGTGCTTGGGTCAAGTATCTTGTCCTTGTCAACAACGCCAACAGAGAAGCCTGCAAGGTCATATTCGTCAACAGGGTAGAAACCTGGCATCTCAGCAGTTTCGCCGCCGATAAGCGCACAGCCTGACTGTACACAGCCCTCAGCAACACCTGAAACTATCTGAGCTATCTTCTCAGGATAGTTCTTGCCAACAGCGATGTAGTCAAGGAAAAACTGTGGCTTTGCACCGCAGCAGATAATGTCGTTTACGCACATTGCCACGCAGTCGATACCAACTGTGTCATGCTTGTCCATAAGAAAAGCTATCTTGAGCTTTGTGCCAACGCCGTCTGTGCCTGAAACGAGAACAGGCTTTGTGATACCTGTCATGTCAAGCTCAAACAGACCGCCGAAGCCGCCGATGCCGCTGAGAACACCGCTCGTCATGGTCCTTGCAACGTGCTGCTTCATAAGCTCAACTGCCTTGTAGCCAGCCGTTACGTCAACGCCTGCTTCCTTGTAGCTGTTTGAAAAACTGTTTGTATTCATGATAAAATATCCTTTCAGTTATTTACTTCTTTTCCGATATCTTCGATTCAAATTTGTCCTTAGGCATATCCTTAGGAACTTCGATAGGGTATTTCTCTGTAAAGCAGCCTACGCAGAAATCACACTTTGAATTTCCCGCAAGCTTTTTAACGCTTTCAACACTGAGATATCCCAAGCTGTCTGCACCGATATATTCGCATATTTCTTCATTGGTCATCTTGCAGGCGATAAGATTTTCCTTGCTGTCGATGTCCGTTCCGAAATAGCATGGTGCAATGAATGCAGGGGAGGAGATACGAACGTGAACTTCCGTCGCCCCTGCCTCTCTCAGCAGCTTGACGATACGTCCCGACGTCGTTCCTCTGACGATACTGTCGTCTATCATAACGACCCTCTTGCCCTTAACAGTGCTTGAAATAGCGTTGAGCTTTATCTTGACGGAGTTCGTCCTCTCTGTCTGGCTAGGCTGAATGAACGTCCTGCCTATGTATCTGTTCTTGATAAATCCAATGCCGTATGGAATGCCGCTTTCCTGAGAAAATCCCAGCGCAGCGTCAAGTCCCGAGTCAGGCACGCCTATGACGATATCAGCGTCAACAGGGTGTTCTCTCCAAAGATATTTTCCTGCCCTGAGCCTTGCCATGTGAACGCTCGACCCCTCGATAACAGAGTCAGGTCTGGCAAAATATACATATTCAAATACGCATATAGTACCCTTTTTGCCACAGTGAGTCGTGATAGAGTTCACACCGTTTTTGTCAATAACTATCATTTCACCTGGTTTAAGATCTCTTATGTATTCAGCGCCGATGCTGTCAAAAGCACAGGTCTCCGACGCTACCACATAGCCGTCGTCTATCTTTCCGAGGCAAAGGGGTCTGAAGCCGTCAGGATCTCTCGCCGCAATAAGCTTTGTCGGCGACATAACGAGCAGCGAATACGCACCCTTTATTCTGTACATAGCCTTTTCAAGAGCTGCCTGTATAGACGGTGCTCTAAGACGTTCCTCGGTTATGGCGTATGATATGACCTCAGTATCATTTGTGCTGTGGAATATCATGCCCTTGTTTTCATATTGCTCTCTAAGTTCTCTTGCGTTAGTAAGATTTCCGTTGTGAGCGATAGCCATAGGACCCTTTATGTGACGAACAACAAGCGGCTGAGCGTTTGAAGCATTGCAGTTGCCTGTAGTCGAATATCTCACATGACCTATAGCAATATTGCCCTTGCCGAGCCGTTCGAGAGTTTCCTTGTCAAAAACCTGATTGACAAGACCCACGTCCTTGTGATAGCTGAACACGCCGTCGTCGTTTACAACGATACCGCAGCTCTCCTGACCTCTGTGCTGTAATGCGTAAAGAGATACATAAGTCTGAGCCGCAACATCGCTTGTCTTGTTAGTATAAATGCCGAAAACGCCGCATTCTTCATGGATACCTGTTACCAATTAAATCATTCCCTTCCGTTCCAGCAGTAGGTGCAAAGCTCACAGCTTGGCAGACCCACAGCCTTTACAGTGCCTTCAAGCGACTGGAATTCAACAGAGGTAAGCTTAAGTCTCCTGCATATCTCGTCCCTGAGAAATTTTCCTCTCTCCGTGCTTGAATCGCTGTATTCTTCAATGTATTTAACTCCCTCGATACCCTCGTTCTCATCAATGATCTGTCTTGCGATAAGCTCAAGCTCCGAGGTGCTGCGTGAAAAGTTAAGATACTTGCAGCCATACATGATAGGAGGACAGGCTGATCTCATGTGGACTTCCTTTGCACCGTTCTCGTAAAGAAACTCAACGGTCTCTCTCATCTGAGTTCCTCTGACGATACTGTCGTCAACGAACAGAAGCTTCTTGCCCTCGATAAGTTCGTGAACAGGTATAAGCTTCATCTTCGCAACTCTGTTTCTCATAGACTGGCTTGTTGGCATAAAGCTTCTTGGCCATGTAGGAGTGTACTTGATGAACGGTCTTGCAAAAGGTATGCCGCTTTTGTTTGCATATCCTATAGCGTGAGGAACGCCCGAATCAGGTATTCCGCAAACGAAATCAACGTCAGGGAGCCTGCCGTTTTTCATATCGTTCTCCGCCATTATCTCGCCGTTGCGTGTTCGCATAAGTTCCACGTTCACGCCCTCATAGCAAGCGGTAGGGTAGCCGTAATAAGTCCAAAGGAAAGTGCAGATCTTTTTCTTGTCTGTACCCTCGCTGAGGATATTGTAGCCGTCCTTTGTTATCTCAGTTATCTCTCCCGCCTTTAGTTCGTGACAGGTGGAGTATCCAAGTTTCTGATATGCAAATGATTCAAAAGAAAAGCAATATCCGTCAGAACGCTGTCCTATTATAATAGGAAGCCGTCCGTCCTTATCTCTGGCAACGATCATCGACTTGTCTGTCATTATTGCAAGCGACATCGTTCCTTCTATCTTGTCCTGTGCGTATCTTATGCCGTCAACAAAGCTGTCCTTCTGTGCGATCAGCGCACCGATAAGCCCTGCGGAATTGATAGCGCCGCTGCTCATCGTTTCAAAGTTCGCGCAGCCCTTTTCAAGCAGTTCATCAGCCAGTTTAGCGGCATTTTGTATTACACCGATAGAGCACACTGCGTAAAGTCCTAACTTCGAGCGTACCATTATCGGCTGAGGATCTGTGTCGCTTATGCAGCCGATACAGATGTTTCCTCTCATTTTGTCAACGTCTTTTTCAAATTTAGTACGAAATGGTGAGTTTTCAATGCTGTGAATATTTCTCTGAAAGCCAAGCTCAGGGGAGAATGAAGTCATTCCGCCCCGCCTTGTGCCTAAGTGTGAATGATAGTCGGTCCCGAAGAAAACGTCCTGAATACAGTCATTAGCTGAAACAGCTCCGAAAAAACCGCCCATAGATATTATTCTCCCATTACTCTCTTTATCATCTCATGGTAAGCCTCTTCAACGCCGCCCATGTCTCTTCTGAATCTGTCCTTGTCGAGCTTCTCATGTGTCTTTGAATCCCAGAAACGGCAAGTATCAGGTGAGATCTCGTCAGCAAGAAGTATCTTTCCGTGGAATCTGCCGAACTCGATCTTGAAGTCGATAAGGTCAATGCCGATGTTCTTGAAGAAGCCAAGCATGAACTCGTTTACCTTGAAAGCATACTTTGTGATATCCTCGATCTCTTCCTCAGTAGCAAGACCAAGACCAAGAGCATAATACTTGTTGATGAATGGGTCGCCAAGCTCGTCGCACTTGTAGCTGAACTCAAGTGTAGGCTGCTTGAGCTTTGTGCCTTCTTCGATACCGAGCTTCTTTGAGAAGCTTCCTGCTGCAACGTTTCTTACGATAACTTCCAGCGGAACGATCTCGACCTTCTTAACGATAGTCTCTCTGTCAGAGATCTCCTCAACAAGATGAGTAGGGATACCCTCTTTTTCAAGAAGCTTGAACATATAGTTTGTCATTTTGTTATTGATAGCACCCTTGCCAACGATAGTGCCTTTTTTCTCGCCGTTGAAAGCAGTAGCGTCGTCCTTGTAATCAACGATAACAAGATCAGGGTCGTTTGTAGCGAATACTTTCTTAGCCTTGCCCTCATAGAGCTGTTCTGTCTTTACAATGTTTTCCATAGATTTATTCCTCCATAAATTAATTTACATTATTTATATGATACACCGAAAACATATCCACTGCCGTTTTAATATGTAGGGGCGAACATCGTTCGCCCGCCGACAGCAGAACTTCCCCGATATATCAAATATAACATACAGCCGAGCTATATGTCTGTATCAAAAAATCAAAGTGCAGCAAGCTTGTCCTGTAAAGCCTTGTCCTTAGCCACAACGCCGTCTATCATATCCTGCTTAGCCTTTTCAAGCTTCTCAGCCAGACCCTCGTCAGAAAGAGCAAGCATCTGAATAGCAAGTATAGCAGCGTTCTTAGCGCCGTCAACTGCGACAGTGGCAACAGGGATACCGCTAGGCATCTGAACGGTAGCAAGCAGAGCGTCCATGCCGTCGAAGTTAGCGCCCTTGCAAGGGATACCGATAACAGGAAGCGTTGTGTGACCTGCAATAACTCCCGCAAGATGAGCCGCCATTCCGGCAGCGCAGATTATAACTCCGAAGCCGTTTTCCTTAGCCTTGTCAGCAAAATCGCTTGCAAGCGCAGGCGTTCTGTGAGCAGACATAACGTGACATTCGTAAGGAACACCGTAAGCCTTAAGTTCAGCAACAGCCTTGCTGACAACAGGAAAATCGCTGTCAGAACCCATTATTACCGCAACTTTTTTCATAAATTTATACCTCCAAGTAAAACAAAAAATTACAAATAAAAAACTGCAACAATGGCGTTGCAGTTTTAGTCAGTGCATAATTATATTGTTAGAGTGCAAAAAATCAAGGCAGGACGCAATTATACTTAAAAACCTACCCATAAAAGAATATGTAATTGATGAAAAACAGCACATTTCAGTCATACATCTCTCCTGAATACATACAAAAAATACTGCACAATATTACCAGACAGCAAAGCGGAGCAAAACTGTCTGCGAAAGCTTTTTTTACTGATTTTCTCCATAACAGCATACAAAGCCTTACAATAATATTGTACAATATTTATAGATAAATTTCAACACATATTTATATAAAATTTATATCAATTAATCTTTGATTTATTGTGAAATTTGTCTACATTAACTTTTTGTTCAGAAAATACTTGTATCAGTGATCTGACCGTTTGACAAGCTGTTGACGAGATCACGCATTTCCTCTTTGGAGCGAATACAGTGTGCCGAGTCTATTATCTGCTGTCTTTGAAGCGGATCCAGCTTAGCGAAGTAAGCATATGCCGCAGGCACCTGAGCAAGAGCCATAGACAGCCCCAGCGGCAATTCCTGCCCGTGAGCAAAAGAGTTATTTTTCATTTTTATCACCTCCGCATATATTATTTCCCAGGCAATAAAAATAATAAACCCTTACGATCTTATATGTGATACTGCACAATTTATCACATCGTAATTTGTGCAAATAAATGATTTATTTTTTAATTTGGCAACATTTCTGCAATTGTTGCATTTTTTATGCAACAAAACGTCACATTTTCGGGATAAGTATAGGGGTGTCACTGCACCGCAAGTGTCTGGTGTATCCCAAGGATATTATCCCAAATCGAATATCCTGCAAGGTAGCAGTGTATGAGGAAACATTCTGAGGGCGTGAGTTAGGTGAACACGATGAGAGGTTCTGATCGCACAGAAAAGCACTTCCTGCACCTTGTTTGAAGCTTGAAAATTGAATATAAAACGACTGAAACACGACCCCCACGGCAACAAATCTGTAGGGGCGAACACTGTTCACCCGTCTTGGTCGCCCGTCAAACCCTGCGTTATCCGCACAATTTACTGCGTTTCACAAACCCTGTAGGGGAGCGGCGTAATTTCTGCTTTGCAGAAATCCGACGTCCCGCCCCCTCGACGTTTCGCATTATCGTTTATCCCACAAACCATGACAACCCCACAACGCATGGTAGGGGCGAACAGCGTTCGCCTGTTTCGTTCCCCCACCCAACTTCATGAAAAATCCAAACCTCGCAACTCCCCCCTAAGCGGGCTGTCGTATTTCTGTGAGCTTGCGAACAGAAATTTCGACAAGCTCCTACAGATATTCGTGCAAGTTCTACCGCCACAAAATCGCTCCGCTGGGTCTTTCTTTACTTCATTGGAATATTATTCTTTTCCACATTGGAATATTATTCTTTTCCAAATCAGTTGACAATCTTTTGTTAATATGATATAATTATTTTGTTAATTTTTTGTCGATTTATCAGTTAATCTGAGGTGTATTAATAAATGGATAATCTTTCTAATATAAGTGTGATAAAAGATGTTCTCGCAAGACACAATTTCACTTTCTCCAAGGCTCTCGGTCAGAATTTCTTAGTGAATCCCTCCGTTTGCCCCAAGATAGCCGAAATGGGCAATGCAAAAAAAGGCTTCGGCATAATCGAGATAGGCACAGGCATAGGCGTTCTCACAAACGAGCTTGCCAAGCGTGCCGACAAGGTGGTGGCTATCGAAATTGACGACAGGCTTATGCCGGTCCTTGCAGAAACTCTTGCAGAATATGACAATGTGAAGATAATAAACGCCGACGTGATGGAAACTGACCTTCATAAGCTTATTGCCGAGGAATTTCAGGGCATGGACGTTGCCGTTTGTGCAAATCTACCTTACTATATAACCTCGCCCATATTAATGATGCTTCTTGAAGAACGTCTACCCATAAAGTCTGTTACTGTCATGGTGCAGAAAGAAGCAGGCACACGTCTTTGTGCCCCTATGGGTACAAGAGATATGGGAGCAGTCACAGTGGCAATAAATTATTTTTCTGTACCGAAACTGCTTTTCAACGTATCACGAGGAAGCTTCATGCCCTCGCCTAACGTTGACAGCTGCGTGGTGAGGTTTGATATCCGTGATAAGACCCCCAAGGGCGTGACAGACGAAAAGTTCTTTTTTAAAGTCGCTAGGGGAGCATTTTCACAGCGAAGAAAGACCCTCTCAAATTCCGTATCATCATCAATGGGCATAGATAAATCCATAGTGAATCAGGCGATAGAGCAAAGCGACCTGCCTGCCTCCGTCCGTCCTGAAGCTCTTTCCATGGAACAATTCATAACCTTTTCCGAAGCCCTTAGAAAGCTTATCTAATTGTACATGATTTTGTACAATTAGACTTCATTACCTGTAGAGGAGTCGCACAGTTTCTGCAGGCAGAAATGCGACGTCCCATTTTGTTCGTCCGTTGCTCGGCAACTATCCCGATTTTCTACAGCAGATTTTCATGACGTTGAAAGTTATGAGATCTGTCCGTAAATTTGGTCAGTATTTCGATTTCAAGCCCATATTGCGACACCTTTCGCTTGATAGTCCTGCTAAAATGTAATTATTACATTTTGGAAACATAGGACGTGATAAGCAATGGAAAAAATACGGCATACGGCAAAGTTTCATACCTCAGGCAAAACGAATGTACTTATGGCTGTTTTATCGGCGGCAGCAGCGTTTGCGGCAAGCTTCGGAAAGATCTTAGGCTTCCCCTCATCAATGAACGTGGCGGTGGCAGTGCTTTCGGGAACTAATGTGATACCTGCTTTTTTAGGCTCTGCACTTGCATATTTTGTAAGCGGAACATTCTCAGAGGGTATCGTTCAGCTTTGTGCGATACTTGTTATAGGGGCGGTAAGGCTCGTTATGCCCTCAGCTGACCATAAGGACGACCCCGTTTTTGTATCGCTCCTCACAACAGGAGCAATGCTTCTTTTCAGCTGTGTAATGTCGGTGGCAATGCCGTCGGATACATATACGGCTTCACTGCGAATGATAAGCTCGCTCATGTGTGGCTGTGTTGTTTTTATTGCACTGACCGTAAAACGTCAAAGAAACCGAAGCGGTGTTTTTGACCTCACAGGAATAAACGGAGTTTTCACAGCTATACTTTATATTATGTTTATCTCGACCATCACTGCCGCACCGCTTCATGTGGTGAATCTGGGCAGGATAGCAGGCACTTTGTTTATGCTTATGGCAGTGCGAAAGTATAGAAATATAGGCGGTGCAGTTGTTGGTGCATTGACCACCTGCGGTGTACTCCTTTGTACTCCGTCACTTGCGAGAAATACACTTTTGCTTGCCACGTCAGGACTTATCTGCGGAGCTTTTCTGCAATTCGGCTCTCTTGTGATAGTGCTTGTTTTCCTTGCGGTTTCACTTGTGAGCCTTGTGGCAATGGGCGTGAATGGTGATACATTTTCAATGTTTGCTGATTTGTTTATAGGCTCTGTGCTTTTTATCGCCCTGCCTGTTCCTGTGATAAAAAGGGTGGCAAAAAAAGTGGTGGGAGTGAAAAATTCCGTTGACCTTGTAGGGCAGACCACTTCTTCAAAGCTCAATATGGCTTCGAGAACTCTGGGCGGTATCAGAGGTCAGCTTACAATGGTCACTGCGGCGATAGATAAACGCTCAAAGGAAGCTACTCTGTCAAAGCGTGTACGATCTGTTGTTTGTACCGATTGCGATATGTACTCAGTGTGCAGTAAGCGTTGTGTACAGCTTGATGACAGCTTTTCAAAGCTTGAAAGCATAGTTTGTACATATAATAACCTCAGCCTTGACGACGTTGAAAAGCATTTGGGCGGCTGTGTGAGAAAGTCGCTTCTTTGCAAAAGCTTCAATGAATTGTATACCGACTTTGTGGCAGAACGTGCCGACAGCATGAGAGTTCGTGAAATGCGTGAGTTTTTAAGCGAACAGCTTTCCTCCATGGAGGATATCTTATCCGACCTTTCTTTCAGAGCAGGGCAGGTGAGAAGCGTTGATCCTCAGCTTTCAGCAAGAGTGAGGGAGCATTTCTCAAACCTTGGCTATCCAAATGTGAAAGCCTGCGTTTACATAGACGAAAACCTTTGTCAGCGTGTGGACGTTTTCATTACGGCACAGTTCAGGGGCGACCTTGTAAGGCTCACAGCAACGCTTTCAGAAATGATAGATTATGACCTTGATATGCCTGTAATAGTCAAAGTGGATAATATAACCAGAATGTCCTTTGCGGAAATACCGAAATTCACAGTTGATATAAAAAGCTTTTCAGCTTCGTCAAGCGGAGAATATTCGGGGGACAGCTTTGAAGTCTTCGATTCAAGCGTAAACGAAAAGTATATCGTCCTTTCAGACGGCATGGGAACAGGAAAAAGAGCAAGACTGGATTCATTGTTTTCCGTAAGTCTTGTTACAAGGCTCATACGATCGGGAATGTCTATGCAGACAGCCCATAGGCTTATAAATTCCATGCTCAGAGTCAAGGGCTGGGAGGAATCTTTTGCGACCCTTGATATAATGCGGCTGGAGCTTAATGGCGGAACGGTGCAGTTTCTGAAATCGGGTGCGGCGCAAAGCTTTCTTTTCCGTGACGGCGGTCTTAAAGCTATCGGCGGACAGGCTTTTCCTGCTGGTATACTTGCGGAGTGTACTCCTGATGTGAGCGAGCTTAAGCTCTTTGACGGGGACGTTCTGCTTATGACCTCAGACGGTGTCGAGGACGCTACAGCACGAGAGATACTCCGCTGTAACGGAATGAACGCTCAGGAGATAGTCACGGCGCTTGGCGCAAAGGCGCTTGCTCAGCGAACAGGAGGCAGGCGTGACGATATAACCATTATTGCCGCAAAAATTTTCCTTCGTGACGAGAATGAAAAATGAATGTAAATGACTTGGCCGACTTTTGCCTGTGATTTTTACTTTTGTATACTTTGACTTTACTTCTTCTATGTTATTATATAAAATCTATTGTGCAAAATATATAAAATCGTCTGTTGAAATATGTGCGAATACGAGAATAACTACTAAAACTATTGCAAATTTGTTCAAAAAAGATTAAAATATAAATATGAAACACCGAAATTATTCAGCGGTTTTCACAAAAAGACAAGGGAGGCTGAATTATGATAGATATTATTCCAAAGGATTATGAACTGCCGCTCTATCTTTTCCACAATGGCACAAACTGCGAAACATATAAGTTTCTTGGCTGCCATAAAGGAGAGAAGGACGGCATAGAAGGTTATTATTTCAGAGTCTGGGCGGCACACGCTGAGGGCATTTCTGTTGTGGGAGATTTCAATGACTGGGACGAAAATGCCACTCCAATGGAGAAGATAGACGACTCAGAGGTGTGGGAGGCTTTTGTTACAGGACTTAAGACTTATGATACATATAAATACTGTATCCACGGCTGTGATGGCAAGACCCATTATAAGGCTGATCCGTACGGCACACACATGGAGGTCGCTCCGAACACCGGCTCAAAGGTTTTCGATATAGACGATTATCTTTGGAGCGATAAAAAGTGGATGACCGAGAAGAAGTCTAAGGACATTTACAACTGCCCTATGAACATCTATGAGGTACACCTCAATTCATGGAAGGCTTGTCCTGACGGAAAATATTTCTCATATGTTAGATTTGCAGATACTATAATCCCTTATATAAAGGAAATGGGCTATACTCATATCGAGCTTATGCCGTTGGCGGAATATCCTTTTGACGGCTCTTGGGGCTATCAGGGTATCGGCTATTTTGCGCCGACTTCACGTTTCGGCACGCCTTATGACTTCATGAAAATGATAGACCTTTTCCATTTGGCGGGAATAGGCGTTATCCTTGATTGGGTGCCTGCGCATTTTCCTAGAGATGAAGCAGGACTGTTCGAGTTTGACGGAGGTCCGTCATATGAATACTCTGACCCGAAAAAGGCAGATCACCTCACTTGGGGAACGAGAGTTTTCGATTATTCAAAGGGCGAGGTAAAGTCATTCCTTATCTCGAACGCTCTTTACTGGATAGAAAAATATCACGTTGACGGTCTGAGAGTTGACGCTGTTGCGTCTATGCTTTATCTTGACTATGACAGACGTGACGGAGAGTGGACGCCTAACAAGTTCGGTGGAAAGGAAAATCTTGAAGCTGTTCAGTTCTTCAAGGATCTCAATACCGCTGTGTTCGGAAGAAACCCTAATACCCTTATGATAGCCGAAGAGTCAACTTCATGGCCTATGGTAACAAAGCCTGCAAGCGACGGCGGTCTTGGTTTTAACTTCAAGTGGAACATGGGCTGGATGAACGATATGCTCAAATATATGGCTCTTGACCCTATTGACAGAGCTTTTCATCATGATATGCTCACGTTCTCATTCTTCTATGCTTTCTCTGAAAACTTTATTCTGCCTATCTCTCATGACGAGGTGGTGCATGGTAAGGCTTCATTGGTAAATAAAATGTATGGTGGAGATATCGACAATAAGTTCAAGCAGTGCAAGCTGTTCATGGCTTATATGATGGCTCACCCAGGTAAGAAACTTCTGTTCATGGGTGCTGATTTTGCTCAGTTCAGAGAGTGGGATTACGAGAATGGTCTGGAATGGTTCATGGTGGACGAATATGAGAACCACCGCAATTATCTGAACTACTCCAAGAACCTCAATCACTTCTATCTCGACCACCCTCAGTTCTGGGAGAGAGATTTCTCTTGGGAGGGCTTCAGCTGGATATCAAATGACGATTTCAAGCAGAGTATCATCATCTTCAGACGTTTTGACAAAAACGGCGGAGAGGTCATCGTTGTGTGCAACTTCGTTCCTGTGGAAAGAAAGTCATACTGCTTTGGCGTTCCTTACTGGGGCAGCTATACAGAGGTGTTCAACTCGTCTTCTGTTGACGGATCCCCTTGCACTAACGGCACTGTAAAGGCTGTTGATGAGAAGATGCACGGCTTCGATCAGTCTGTTTGTATCGACATTCCTGCGTTCTCCTGTATGTATTTCACGGTGAAGAAAGAGAAAAGACCTGTGCCTGAGAAAAAGGCAGAGAATAAGAAAAAGACAAAGACGGCGGCTAAGAAAACTGCTGTCAAGAAAGCCGCTAAGGCGAAAACAACTAAGAAGTCCACAGCTAAAAAGGCTGAGTAATATAGACTTAATAAAAATTGGTGGGTGAATTAATTATGTTCAACAAAAAAGAATGTGTTGCAATGCTGCTGGCAGGCGGTCAGGGAAGCAGATTGTATGCCCTGACACAGAGCGTTGCAAAACCGGCAGTACCTTTCGGTGCTAAGTATCGTATCATTGATTTCCCTCTCTCGAACTGTATCAATTCAGGTATCGACACAGTGGGCGTGCTGACACAGTATCAGCCATTGGTACTCAATGAGTACATTGGAAACGGTCAGCCTTGGGATCTTGACAGAATACACGGAGGCGTTCATGTGCTTCCTCCTTATCAGACAGCCTCAGGCGCTGACTGGTATTCGGGTACTGCAAACGCTATTTATCAGAATATCGCTTTTGTAGACAGATATGACCCTGAGTATGTTGTTGTTCTTTCAGGCGACCATATCTACAAAATGGATTACAACAAGATGCTTGAATATCACAAGGCTAAGAACGCTGACGCTACTATCGCTGTTCTGGACGTTCCAAAGGAAGAGGCTTCACGTTTCGGCATTATGATAACAGATGATGAGGACAACATCATAGACTTCGAGGAGAAGCCAAAGAACCCTCGTTCAACTCTTGCTTCAATGGGTATCTACATATTCACTTGGAAGAAACTGAAAGCTTATCTTATCGCTAATGAGAACGACAAGGAAGCTTCAAAGGACTTCGGCAAGAACATTATCCCTGACATGAGAGAAGCAGGCGAGAAGCTCGTGGCTTATCGTTTTGACGGCTACTGGAAGGACGTTGGAACTATCGACTCTCTTTGGGAAGCAAATATGGACCTTATCAATCCTAACATTCCTATCGATCTTTATGACACAAGCTGGAAGATATACTCAAGAAACCCTGTTATGCCTCCGCAGAGCATAGGCAAGAACGCTCAGGTACAGAACTCTATGGTAACAGAGGGTTGCGTTATCGACGGCTCTGTAGAGTTTTCAATGATCTCTGACGGCGTTATTGTTGAGGAGGGCGCTGAGATACTGGATTCTATCCTTATGCCTGGCGCAGTTGTCAAGAAGGGTGCAAAGGTCGAGTATGCTATCGTTGGCGAGAACACTGTTATCGGTGAGAACGCTCAGATCGGTGCAAGACCTGAAACTATCGAGGACAAGGACTCATGGGGCGTTGCTGTAGTGGGCAATAATCTGACTGTTTCTGACGGCAGTGTTGTTGCACCAAAGGCAATAATTTACGAGAATATCTAAGAAAGGACCGAGTAAACATGGATGTAAATATGGGTAACGTACTGGGTCTTGTTTTCGCTAATATGCACGACACGACTCTTGGCGACATGACAAAGAACAGAACTATGGGTTCTGTAATGTTCGGCGGAAGATACCGCCTTATCGACTTCCCACTGTCTAACATGGTAAACAGCGGCATAAGCGAGGTCGGTGTTATAACAAAATCTAACTATCAGTCACTTCTGGATCACCTCGGCTCTGCAAGAGAGTGGGATCTGGCCAGAAAAAAGGGCGGACTTTACATTCTGCCTCCATTCGGCAACGTTGAAAGCACTCTTTACAGAGGCAGGATCGAGGCTCTTTATGGTGCGATGAGCTTTATCAAGCATTCAAGAGCTAAATATGTTATCCTTTCAGACTGTGACGTTGTCACAAACATTGACTACAAGCCTATCGTTGCGGCTCACATCGAGAGCGGTGCTGATATTACTGCTGTTGCACACACTGGCGTTTACAGCTCTGATGATATAAAGACTTCAACTGTATTCAACGTTGACGCTGACAAGAATGTAACTTCTGTTCTTATCAATCCTGACATCAGCGGCACTTGCACAACGAGCCTTAATGTGTTCGTTATGTCAATGGATTTCCTTATTGAAACTGTTAATGACGCAATGGCTAGAGGAAATGTAAGCTTTGAGAGAAATATTCTTCAGGAGAAGTGCAGAGAGCTTAAGATAAAGATCTACGAGTACGATAACTATTTCAGCAAGCTCAACAGCCCTGAAAGCTACTTTAAGTCAAACATGGCTCTGCTTGAACCTGAGAATGCACGCAAGCTGTTCGTTCCAAAGCGTTCTATCTACACAAAGGTAAGCGACAACGCTCCTGTTAAGTACGATCTGGACAGCAAGGTATCAAATTCTCTTGTTGCTGACGGCTGTATCATAGAGGGCGAGGTAGAGAACTCTGTACTGTTCAGAGGCGTTAAGGTAGGCAAGGGTGCAAAGGTCAAGAACTGTATCCTTATGCAGGGCACTGTTGTTGGTGACAATGCTGAGCTTAACTATCTTATCACAGACAAGAACGTTTCTATCTGTGAAAACCATATCCTTACAAGTTCGCCACAGTATCCTATGTATGTAGGAAAGGGAGCTTCTGTATAAAAAGGTCGCAATGACTTAGGAAAGAGGGTTCGGATATGAACATACTTTATACTGCAAGTGAGGCTTTGCCTTTTATTGCTTCAGGTGGATTGGCTGATGTTGCAGGCTCACTGCCTGCGGCTATCAATGCCGAGGGTCACGATTGCAGAGTCGTGATACCTTATTACAGCTCTATCAGGCAGGAGCTTAAGGACAAGCTGACATATGTTACGAATTTCACTGTGCCGGTGGCATGGAGAAATCAATACTGCGGCGTTTTTACAGGCGTTGTGAACGGAGTGACTTATTATCTTTTGGATAATGAGTATTACTTCCAGAGAAACGGTCTGTATGGCTTTTATGATGATGCTGAGAGATTTATATTCTTCTCAAGGGCAGTTCTCGAGCTGCTGAGATACATCGACTTTAAGCCAAATGTTATAAACGCCAATGACTGGCAGACGGCACTTGTTCCTGTTTATTATGATATTTTCTACCGCTATCAGCAGGGTTATGAGGATATCAAGACGGTATTTACCATACACAATATTCAGTATCAGGGACAATATGGCTTAGAACTTATCAACGATATTATGGGCATTCCGCTTTATCATACGGATCTGCTTTCATATGACGGTGATGTGAACTTTATGAAGGCTGCTATTGAAACGGCTGACAAGGTGACGACAGTTTCGCCAAGCTATGCTTGGGAGATACTTGATCCATGGTATTCACATGGTCTTGACAGGGAGCTTGTTAACAAGCAATACAAGCTTTGCGGAATACTCAACGGAATAGATCAGAAGATCTACGATCCTGCAACTGATCCTGTTATTGCTAAGAATTATAGTTTGAATGACAAGACGGGCAAGGCTGTTTGCAAGCACGCTTTGCTCAGCGAGCTTGGCATGGCACATGGAAAAGAGCCTGTTATCGGTATCGTAACGAGATTTGTTTCACACAAGGGTCTTGACCTTATCAAGTATGTGTTTGAGGACATAATCAGGCTTGGCTGCAAGTTTGCTATTCTTGGTTCGGGCGAGAAGATATACGAGGACTTTTTCAGCGAAATGCATTATCGTTATCCTGACAGAGTGGGTCTGACCATCGGTTTTGTGCCTGAGCTGTCCAAGAAGATATACGCTGGTGCGGATATGTTCCTTATGCCGTCGCAGAGCGAGCCTTGCGGTTTGGCTCAGATGATCGCTCTGAGATATGGTACTATACCTATCGTAAGAGAGACAGGCGGTTTGAGAGATAGTATCCATGATGCAGGCGACAAGAATGGAAACGGCTTTACTTTCAAGTCCTACAACGCACATGATATGCTTGACGCTGTTGTAAGAGCCAGGGCATACTATGATGACAAGATGAAGTGGGGCAGACTTGTGAACACTGCGCTCAAGCAGAATTTCAGTTGGACAAAGTCCGCCAAGGATTACATTGCACTTTACAACGACATTCACTAAACACCAATATCCGTTTATTTTGCCTGATAAACGGGAAAGGCCGTCCCTTATCTTAGGGGCGGTCTTTTTGCATTTATATAAGTGTACGATCAATTGTACATTTATTTAGGGATTTGTCAACAAACTGAAAGCGGACAGGTGTGTGCCTGTCCGCTTTGGTTTAATGCTGTTTTGTTCGCATTGCTTTCGCTTTTTCTTTCATTTTCTGACCCAAATAAGAGCCTATTTCCAACATTGCGGTGTATTTGTCGATACACACGATAACGTAAGATTCAGCGTATTTAGGAAATTTCAGGGTCAGCGGCCACATATGCTTGACTATCATATCCTCCTCACGCTTGCCTATCTCAAAATGCTGTTTCGCATTGTTGAGTGCGACCTTTGGGTGGGTCATTCCGTGAGGCATTTCGCCTTTTTTCTTCTCACGATCCCGCCAATCATAAAGAAACAGATCGTGAAGCAGACCTGCTCTTGCTGCGGATCTTGAATTTAGTCCCAATTTTCTGCAAACGAGATAGTTATAGTAGGATACATTGATGCAATGCTGATAGCAAGTCGTACTATAGTGATGACGAAAATTTTTCATTTCGTTTACAACATCGCTGTCAAGCAGGTCCTTTACAAACTCAAAATACTCCTTTGCTTCCTCGGAATTTTCAATGGAATATCTTGAACCGAAAGCCTTTGACATTTGCATGACCTCTTTTCGATAACTTATATGCAGGCGGCAATTTTGCTGCCCTTTTTACGGTTGGTGACTAATGTTTACCCCATAAGTTACCCCATTCAAGTTTGTTTTACCAAACTTACATTAACATTATAAACTTTTTTGTTCAAAATGTCAATAGGGAATGTATAACAATTTTATTACAAAAATATCGGGCTGTCTGCGTTAGCATGGCAGTCCGATAAAAAATTGCATATCAGTAGTATTTTTCGTCATAAAATTTGGGGATAAAATCTTTGGCGGCGGATGTGCGGCTTTGGACAAAACCCTCAAAACCGTATTTGTTCACGGCGTCAATGACGGTGTTGTACTCGAAAGTTGATGTCTTACGGCAAAGCTCTTTGTAGTCAAAGGCTTTATACACGGGGGTGAACTGGCTCATAAGACTTATCATTATTTCGTCTTTGGCAAAATTTTTGCCCAGCCACTCCATAAGCTTTATGGAGTCTTTACGGTGGGTAGGGAGGACAAGGTGGCGGACTATTGTGCCGCTCTGCATTATGCCCTTTTCGTCAAAGGTTGGCTTTCCTGAAAGCTCCGCCATTTTATGTATTGAAGCAGCGGCGTTTTCAAAATAGTCTGCGGCTTTGGAATATTTATCCGAAAGTGTAGGATCAAAATATTTAAGATCGGGTAGAAATATCTGCACATAGCCACGAAGAAGCTCCAGCGTTTGGGGCTTTTCATAACCGCCGCTGTTATAGACCACGGGGATAGTGAGCTTATCTTTACAGAGGTCGAGCGCTTTGATTATTTGCGGAACGAAATGGGTGGGATTGACGAGGTTTATGTTGTTTGCGCCCATTGATCGAAGCCGCAGAAAAGTGTCTGCAAGTTCTTGTTCGGTAAGCTCAAAGCCTTTGCTCTGAGCGGATATTTCGTAGTTTTGGCAGAAACAGCATTTCAGACAGCAGCCTGAGAAAAATACTGTTCCTGAGCCTTTTGTGCCACTGATACAAGGTTCTTCCCACATATGAAGCTCAGCTCGGGCTATCCTGACTTTGGCAGTTTCACCGCAGAAGCCTTTATGCTCGTATCGATTCACTTTGCACTCTCTTGGGCAGAGGGTACAGCTTTTAAGGATATCGTTCATGCCGCTGTGTCAACTCCGCCTATTTTGGTGTAGGAGTCAGAGGATAGGTCGCCTGATGAGTCTGCGTTTTTGTCAAGCGGGATCTCAAACTGGAATGAATCTGTTATCCAATCGTCATTCTGGAAGCAGGCAGTGAACGTGGTGCGCTTTGAATCGGCTGGGACAAGGAACTTGATCGTATAGGTCATATCGTCTGCATAGTCGCTTTCACCGGGGAAGAAGTTGTTTGAGAAAAACGAATTATCGTTTTCGTCATAGGCGGTGTTGTAGGCAAAGGTGAATTTTACCTGTCTGTTGCTATCGCTGATATTAACATCAAGGTCGAGGTCTATTTCCCATACTGTGTCACCGCTTATAATGCCGCCTGAAAGGGAGTTTCTTTCCTCATCGGTCAGGTCGCTTACTTTGCGTTCGGTGAGGGTATAGCCTCGATACTGAACGCTGTAGGTACCGTCCTCAGCGTCTTGCGCTACATAGAGGTTGGAATGGTCGGTGTAGTCATCTTCGGCTTCACTATAGGTATCGTCATAATCGTAGTCATAGTTATAGTCGTCATATTTGCTTGAAATTATTTTTGATGAGACAAAGCCTATGATAGTTGGGAGGATAGCCATAAGGATTATTATGACCACAATGGCGGTGGCACAGCCTTTGCCGCCATTCTTTTTGTTAGAGTGGTTTATGTTCGTGGCGTTGAAGCTATAGGAGCTGTTGTTTGGGCGGTTATAGCTTGTACGCTGTTGGCTGTAGTTATTGAGGGCGGCAAGCTTTTCGGCTCTTGAACCTGAATAGCTTGGGGGAGGGGTCGGGTTTTTAGGTGGGGTATAGGTGCTTTGGAAATTCTCGTCCCTTGCTTCCTCTTTACGTTCCTCGGAAACGAAATCGTTCTTTTCTTCTTTGAAAGTGTCATTTTCAGACTGGCCGAACCAGCCGTCCTGCTCGTTATCGGCACGGAGATCATGAGAGTGCAGGTCATCTGAAAAGCTGTTACAGCTTATATCCTCGTCACGGGCTGTGAAGCACTCTGGACAAATTATCTCATCATCGCTTTTAAAGTGGTATCCGCAAATTCTGCATTTATTTCTGCTCAATTATTTCACCTCATTAATATACAAATTCCCAGCCCTGTTTTACAGGCTGACAAACGCACTTATAGCTCCAGCCTGACAGCTTTTCTGCGGCTGTTTGTGCGGAAGCGATATCGGGGAAAACTCCAAAAACGGCTGAGCCGCTTCCTGTCATAAGTGCGGAGAGAGCTCCGCTGTTTTTAAGCTCATGCACTGCATGAGCTATCTCCTCACGGTCGGCGGCATATTCCAGCACATTGAAAAGGTTTGAGCATATGCCGAAAAGCTTTCCGCCGCCGATATATCTCAGCAGGACGTCCATATTACAGCGTTTTGGGTTTGAAATGCTGTCATACTTTTTGAAAGCTTCGGGGGTGGAGATACCCACGTTGGGTTTTATTATTACGAAAGCGCAGTCGGGTGAGGGCAGGTTGCTCATTATTTCGCCAACGCCCTGACAGAGCCTTGTGCCGCCTGTAATACAGAAAGGCACGTCTGCGCCCAGAGCCACGCCTATGGAGCAGAGCTGTTCATCGGTGAGCCTTGTATCGAACATGAAGTCCAAGGCTCTAAGGGCAGCGGCGGCGTCTGCACTTCCTCCGCCCATGCCGGCTTGTGAGGGGAGGTTTTTCTCCATATTCACTGTTATTTTACAGCCGAAGTCAATATGGGTGAAGTCGGCAAAGGCATGGTAGGCTTTTGTGATGATATTATCCTCGCCCTTTGGAAAGCTGTCAAGTTTGCAGGTAAGCTCTATGCCCTCGCCCTCAGAGAGGGTGAAGTCCAAAAGGTCGAAGCAGGACACTGACTGCATGACAGTATTTAGCATATGGTAGCCGTCATCACGTTTACCAACGATATCCAATGCAAGATTTATTTTTCCGTAGGCTTTTATTTTTAAATTACTGCACGTTACCATTTTTGATATCCTCTAAAAATTCTCCGATACGTTTGATAGCCTCTCTCAGGTGGTTAAGGGAATAGGCGTAGGAGACACGCACATAGCCCTCTCCGCACTCGCCGAAAGCATCTCCCGGCACGACGGCTACCTTTTTGGTGTACACAAGTTTTTCGCAGAAGTCGGTGCTTGTCATGCCTGTGCTTTTGATACAAGGGAAAACATAGAATGCGCCTTGCGGTGCAAAGCATTTAAGACCAAGCTTATTGAAAGAATCCACCACAAAGCGACGGCGGATATTATACTCGTTACGCATGGCATCTATATCCTTCTGACAACTGTGCATGGCAACGATAGCGGCATACTGGCTGACAGTAGGGGAGGACATGATAGCATACTGATGAAGCTTGAGCATTTGGGACACTATCTCTTTTGGTCCGCCAAGGAAGCCAAGCCGCCAGCCTGTCATTGCAAAGCTTTTGGAAAAGCCGTTTATGACGATAGTACGCTCACGCATACCCTCTATTTCTGCGATAGAGCAATGCTTGCCTGAATATGTAAGCTCGGAATATATCTCGTCTGAGGCTATCATGATATTGGTATCTTTAAGCACCTTTGCGATAGCTTCAAGATCTTCACGGCGCATTATCGCACCTGTTGGGTTATTAGGATAGGGCAGGACAAGGAGCTTGGTTTTGTCAGTTATTTTTTCACGAAGCTCGTCTGCTGTAAGTCGGAACTCGTTTTCTTCCTTTGTTTCTATGACCACTGGAACGCCGCCGCATAGGGAGACGATAGGACGATAACAGACAAAGGACGGTTCGACTATAAGGACTTCATCACCGGGTTGGATAAGGCATCTTATGGTAAGGTCGATAGCTTCAGAGCCGCCAACAGTGACGATTATTTCCTTATTAGGGTCATAGCTTGTGTGGATAGTACGCTGAAAATACTTGGCTATCTCTTCACGGAGAGCGATCAGACCTGCGTTTGCGGTATAGCAGGTCTTGCCTTTTTCCAAAGTTGAGATAGCCTCCTGACGTATGAGCCACGGAGTTTTGAAGTCAGGTTCGCCAACGCCAAGGGAGATAACGCCCTCTAGCTGCTGTGCGATATCGAAAAATTTTCTGATACCTGAGGGCTTCATTTCCTTTATGGCAGGGCAAAGCACTTTATTATAATCTATCATGGGGAGATCAAACCTCTTTCGTCTTTATCATCTGTGCTTATCATGATGCCGTTGTCTTTATAGACCTTTAGCACGAAGTGTGTGGCGGTGGACTGGACAGCGTCGATAGTTGCAAGTCTTTGGGAAACAAACTGTGAGATGTCCCTGATGTTTGCACCGTTCACGGCGACAATTATATCATATGCACCCGACATAAGACGGACAGATTCCACCTGTTCATAGCTTGCAATCTGATTTGCTATCTCGTCAAAGCCTGATTGTGACTGCGGGGTGACTTTAAGTTCTATAAGAGCAAAAACTGAATTAGGGTCATAGGCACTTTCGTCAACGATAGCGGAATAGCCCTTTATTACGCCGTCTTTTTCAAGCTTGGCGATATCCGCCGCCACCTGCTCTTCTGTTTTATCAAGAAGAACGGCAAGCTCGCTGTTTGTGATACGGGCGTTGTTTTTCAGTAATTTTATAAGCTGATCCATAAATAAACCTCCTTTAAGATTTACAAATATACATTATATATTATAACATATTATCTGTATGAACGCAAGTATTGTGATGTAAGAAATGAGTAATTTATCTGTCAGAATAGACAAAGGGGAGGGGGTGGGGTTAGGCAGGGTAACAAATTTTGGGGTGCGGGGTTGTTTGGGGTGGGGAGATGTGGTATACTTTAGGTCTGCGTTGCTTATATGAGATCAGGAATTGGAGGAAGAATGAAAAGAATAATGGTAATAGGCTGCTCGGGGTCGGGAAAATCAACTTTTGCGTTAGAACTTGGGAGAATAACAGGAATAGAAGTCACACACCTTGATAGGCTTAATTGGAGAGCAGGCTGGAAAGAGGTCAGCCGCAATGAATTTGACAGACAGCTTGACGAGGTGCTTAAAAAGGATAGCTGGATAATTGACGGAAATTATTCAAGGACAATGGAGAAACGTTTGGAAAAGGCTCAAGTCGTTTTCAGATTTAGGCTCAGTACAGCAGCTTGTTTATACGGATATTTTTCACGTTTGATAAAGGGCAAATTGGGAAAGAAACGCATTGATATGGCAGAGGGGTGCAGCGAGAGATTTGATTTGGACTTTGTAAGGTTTATAGCAGGCTTTGAAAATGATAATGCAGAGAGGACTGAAAAACTTCTTGAGAAATACCCTCATGTAAAGGTGATACGCTTTAATTCAAGGCGGCAGGCGGAGAAATTTCTTAAAGGGTCGCAGGAGTATTATGACAAAAAGTTATAAGATGTGAAAAAATATGTGGCGGCTGCAAGGTTTCGGGGCTGTGATGCGTTTTATATATGAAACCAAATAAAAGTGCTGTTATCCCCTTTGGCGGCACTTTGCAAGGGGTGGTTTGATGAAAGAGAAAAATATCGGGGCGGCTTATGAGATGTATTTTGACATGGTATACCGCATTTGCTATTTATACATGAATGGCTGCGGGGCGGACAGTGAGGACGCTTGTCAGCAGGTGTTTTTGAAATACATGGAACATGGCGGCGGATTTGACAGCGGCGAGCACGAAAAGGCTTGGCTCATCGTGACGGCACAGAACACTTGCAAAAGTATGCTCAGGCGTGTTTATCGCAGGCACATCAGCTTATCTGAGGCGGAAAACGTTATGGTGGAGGACAAGGCTGACGGGATAATGGAGGAGATCTTAAAACTGCCGGAAAAAGAGAAAACGGCTATTTATCTTCACTATTACGAGGGCTACTCGGGGGCTGAGATAGCGAGGCTTTTAAAGTGCAGGGAGTCAACGGTATTTTCATATCTTCACAGAGGACGAAAGAGGCTTAAAAAGCGATTGGAGGAACAGCTATGACTGACAGAGAATTTGAGAATATCATAAAAGAAAAATTCAGTGCTGTGAAATGCTCCGACGTTGGAAAGAAACGCATTTTTGACGCTTTGAAGGGGGCGGACGATATGAATGAGAAAACAGGACGGAATGTATTTAATGAAAAGACAAGTGAGATACAAGAGATAAAGGCGGCTAGGGTCAGCAGGAAGAGAAGTTTTGCGGCGGTGGCTGCGGCGGTGGTGCTTTGCATTGGCGGCGGAGCTTTTATGCTCAGGTCGGGGATAGATAGTGATGTGGGGACTGCGGTGGACGGAAGTTCAAATGACGTGAGGCTTGCTACAGACGACAGTTCAAATGCTATTGCAGAGGTGGAGCAGACGGAGATATACAAGGAAAATTACGATTACCTCAGCAGGTTTTACAGCGACAGGGGCTATGACATAAGTGCCCTCGGTGAACAGCTGACGGTGTTTGACACGGCGGTGGGATATGCTTATGACACTGAGCATTTTGATGTGCGTGTGGCCGGAGTGATAGATCATGACCCGTTTGCTACTGTGGCGGTGGTGTTTATACCGAAAAACGGGGAGCTTGAGGGTGCAGATGATAAAGAACTGACGGTGGATTTTAACTCGCCATACCGTGACGCACCTGATTATTTTTCAGATGATTGGTATGATACGGCGTGGGGCAATGCTTACAACTATGGCGATCATGCTATTGCTTTTCTGAGCTGTTCATTCCTTTACACAGATGATAAGGGCAATATGGTAGACCGATATGTGGAAGATACACATTATGATGTTTATGCCACAAGTTTTCGTGTTGGTGAAAAGGAATATGAGCTTAATTATTCCGCTGATCTGACCTTATACGGCGAGGGTGAGTATACAGGCACAACGATCGAAAATGGCAAGACGAGTTGGTACACCTGCGGTGTTGAGCCTTTTGAATTGGATATACAGGAGGTCAGCTTTAACGCATCGGGGCTGAACTTTACCTTTAGCTCTAAGGCGGATATTGACACGCTGAGAAAGGCACTTGACCCTGATGTCATACTATTTGATGAGGCTGACAGAAAGTCTTGGTTTAAGGATTATGACCCGGACAAGAACTATGAGCCTGTTAAGCTGACGGGTTCGGACGGCAGCGACATTGCTTTTGTTCACACGATTTTTGGTATCATGGACAACGATGACGGCACATATACGGCATATTATGACACGGCACAGTCGCCTGTTGACTACAGCAATGTTCAGGATATCATGATATGCAACTTGAAGGTCGGTTCTGTGGGAGATAGTTATCCGAGCGGTGAATCTGCTGTGGAAAGTGACGTTCAGCCATATTATATTTATCACTGGTATGGTCAAGAGCCTAATGAGATATCGAACCCTGAAACTATAGAACTTATAGACCAGTGGATAGACAAGGCTAAGGCGGTTTGTGAGGATTATCCTTATATTGAGGGATTGGAATATGGCGGTGCAGACGCTTACGGCATTTCTACTGAAAAAGTAGAGGCTGGCAAGGCACATGATTCTATATGCATAATAGATATTTCACAATACTCATGGGGAGACGCTGACGGCAGGGAAGTTCACAATTTCTCTTTCACCGATGAGGACGGCGAAACTAAAAGATACGAGCTGCCGCAGGAGATGATAGGGGAGATAATGGGGCTTATCGCTGAGGCTGATTCGGTGAGCCATGATGTTGGGTAAAATTTGATGCTGTGGGGGCGAACGGGCGAACGATGTTCGCCCCTACAATTTGCGTAAATGCGTTATTCGTATGTAGGGGCGACCTGAGGTCGCCAGTTGGTTTGATACTTTTGCGACAGATCGGGCTGTACAGTTATTTGGACTGTGCAGCTTTTTATGTGTGAGGGGTGTGAAAATTGGGGCGGCGGTATTGAAATTATTATTTTGTTGTGATATAATTGTACTAACTAGAACTGTGTAAATTCGGGAAGGATCTTTATGAGTATAAACAGCAATGAGGGCAATGATTTTTGCAACAGATATAATGAGGTGCTGAAAAGCGATAAGAAAAAAATGATCGCTGCGGCTGCCGCCTGCACTATTGTTATGGGAGCAGGCTTTGGTGGGTATTTATATTACGGAGCTTATTATGCTTCGGGCTGGCACACCCATGACGGCTCGACTTATTATATTGTCAAGGAGACGGGCGAAAAGGCGCTTGGCTATCAGATAATAGACAACACCTGCTATCTTTTTGACGACAAGGGAAACGCTATGGCTGACGGCTGGCATAAGTATCGTGGGGACACTTACTATGTCAAAGACGGCGTTGTTCAGCGTGGAAAATTGAAAATAAAGGGAGAGGAATACTATTTTTCTGAGGAGTCTGGCATTTTCAGGACGGGTCTTTGCGAGATAAACGGCGGTGAATACTACTTTGACGATCACGGCTTCCCTGACACGGGTTTTGACAGCGACGGCGGTTATTACTATGACGAGAGTGGCAAGCGTGTGACAGGCTGGGCAAAGATAAACAATGTTCAGTATTATTTTCTCAAGAGCGGTGAGATGGCTAAGGGCTTTGTTGAGATAGAGGGCAAGATATACTATTTTGATGATGACGACGGTCATATGGCCACAGGCTGGCAGGACATTGACGGAAAGAAGTATTATTTTTCTGAGAGCGGTGCTGTTCACAAGGGTTGGATGGAGCTTGAAAAGAAGTATTATTATTCTGATGAAGCTACAGGAGCTTGCGCTCAGGGCTTTGCGGAGATAGACGGTGAGAGCTATTATTTCAATGATAGCTGTGAAATGGTCAAGGGCTGGATAACAATTGACAAGAACAGATATCATTTTGCCGGTGACGGTAAAATGACTAAGGGCTGGTATGAAGAACCGCCTGAGAAGTATTATTTCAAGGGCGACGGCTCGGCAGGCAAGGGCTTTACCAAGATCAAGGACAAGTATTATTACTTTGATAAGAAAAATCGCCTCCTCTCCGGCTGGAACGAGATAGGCGGAAATGTTTATTACTTCGGCAGAGGCGGTGTTGTGGCTGACGGCTGGGAGGATATTGACGAAGATACTTACTATTTTGATAAAAAGACCCATGTGGCAGCGACAGGCTGGACGAATACGGATCAGTACACTGATGATGAGAAGAAGAAAATAAAAGAGTTCAAATCCAATGTTTCAAAGCTTGTGAAGTTTGAGAAGGACGATTACAAAAAGGACGAGAAGCCTGACGAAAAAGAGACCCAAAAGCTTGAGGAGCTTGCGGACAAATTCGGAGAAAAGACATTCAATGCTTATGACAGAAAGGTTTATGAAAAGTTCGGCGGGGCGGTGTTCTATCAGTATTATTTCTACTCTGATCACACTCTTTGCACGGGATTTCATAAAATAAACGGCTATTACTTCTACTTCGATGAGGAGACGGGTAAGAAAGCTACGGGCTGGAAGACCATTGACGGAAAGAGATATTATTTTGGTCTGACAGGAGCGGCGGCTGTTGGCGAATTTGAGGAGGGAGAGGACAAAAAATACACCTTCTCAAACGAGGGCGTGCTTGCAGACGGAATCGTTAAGATAGACGCTGAATGGAAGTTCAAGAAAGAGGACGGCTCTTGGGCTAAGTCGGAGTTTGTTACTTCAAAGGGAGAAACCTACTATATTGGTGAGGACGAGGCTGCACTTACAGGTTGGCACACTATTGAAGACAAGCTGTATCATTTTGACAATGACGGCAAGCTTTCAAAGGGGCTGTTCAGTGACGATTCAGGGCTTTACTACATTGACAAGAACGGCGCTCAGAAAGACAAGTGGGTAACGGCCGGTGACAAGACCTATTATTTTGACGGCGATGGTAAGGCAGTTTCAGGCTGGAGAGAAATAGACGGAACGGAGTTTTATTTTGACAGCGATCATGTTTTGCAGAATGAATGGACAACTATTGACGGAAAGAAATATTTCCTGCAGAATGGTGTTGCGTTGAGAGGTCCTGTGTACATTGACGACAAGTATTACAACTTCGGTGAGGACGGATATCTAAAGTCCGGCTGGGTAAGCTGGCGTGGGCAGAAGTTCTACAACAACAAGAACGGCACTGTTGTGACAGGTTGGAAGAAGATAGGCGGAAAGCGATATTATTTCAATGATTATGGCATGATGCTCATAAACACTACTGTTGACGGATATAACATTAACAATGACGGAGTTGCGCATAAGGCAAAGTAGCAATAAAAAGGACTGCTGTGGTTTAAGACAGCAGTCCTTTTGGTTTTGTATCAAATTTTTTCAAGCAGGCAGACCGCTGTGGCGGATATGCCTAGTTCCATGCCTGTGAAGCCTAGCTTTTCTTCGGTGGTGGCTTTAACTGATATCTGTGAAATATCGCAGCCGCAGGCTTTTGCTATACGCTCCCGCATTGAGATGATATAGGGGGCAAGCTTCGGCTTCTGTGCGCAGATAGTGGAGTCTATATTGCCTATTTTCCAGCCTTTTTCGGTCATAACGCTTATGACTTTTTCCATGAGCTTCATACTGTCTGCACCCTCATAGTTGGGGTCGTTATCGGGGAAAAGCTTGCCGATATCGCCCAGTGCCAATGCACCAAGTATGGAATCCATTATGGCGTGGGCAAGGACGTCTGCATCGGAATGTCCTAAAAGTCCTTTTTCATATGGTATATCCACGCCGCCGAGAATGAGCTTTCTGCCCTCGGTCAGTCTGTGGACGTCATAGCCGTGTCCTATACGCATTTTTGTTCCTCCTGTCCTAAAAATCGTACTGTTATATTTCCTCGTAGTTGCCTAAAAATTTGAAATATGAAAGCTCTGAATTAAGCTCGCTTATGAGCTTTGCAACGTCCGGGGAGGTTATTGCTCCCTCAAAATCAAGATAGAAAACAACGTCAAAATCGGTGTTTGCGATAGGACGGCTCTCTATCATGGAAAGGTTAAGACCTGCCACGGAGAATTTGGTGAGAAGTCTGTAAAGTGCAGATGAGGTATGCGGCAGCGCCAAGGACACTGATACGATGTCAGCATTTTCCGAGCAGAGAGTCTCCTTTGAAATGAGAATAAATTTTGTGTAATTCTCGGCGGCGTTGGCTATATTATGCCTGAGTATCTCAAGACCGTTCTGCTGTGCGCAGGCTTCTGAGCAGATAGCGGCATACGGTTCATTGCTTTCTTTTATGTAGCACGCCGCAAGGGCAGTATTTGCGTATTTATGGCTTTTAAGTCCGTTCTGAGAGAGAAACTCAGAACACTGACTGAGTGCCTGCTCATGGGAATAGACTATTTTGATATCCTCAAAGCGTGTGCCTTTTTTTACGGCGAGGCAGTGGGAGATCTTTACTTTGGTTGCGGCACATATCTTGAAGTCATGCTTTTTCATAAGCTCGTAGGTCTGACCAACTGAGCCTGCGGTGGAATTTGCTATTGGAAGTATTCCAAAATCCGCTGAGCCGTTTTCAACTGATGAAAAAACGTCCTCAAAATCTTCAAAGAACATTGGCTCGAAGTCGCTGAATATCTGCTTGCAGGCTATATGTGAATATGAGCCTGTGGTACCCGGTACAGCAACTTTTTTATGACCTGTCAAGTCCAACTTTTTGTACTCTATCTTATCTGAGTCTGCAAAAAACTCCTGGTACTGACGGCATTTTGAAATATCCATGATGTTTTGGAAGAACACTCTTGACGCACTTTCCAAGCCCTTTGGTGAGCTTTCTGTTACATGGTCAAGTATCTCGTTTTCACGCTTGCTCTGAAAAACAGGCATATTGTTTGCTATCTTATACTCAGCCACCTTGAAGCTTATCTGCATACGCTTATTGAAAAGCTCCTGAAGCTGGCTGTCTATATCGTTAATTTCATTTCTTAATTCCTGAAGATCCATTTTTACGCTCCTTAACAGACAGAATGGTATTATTTTATCATATTTTCTGCCTTTATTCAAGAACTATTTTGTTAATTAAGCCTTTATCGAGTTTGGAAAACGGGATAACGGGCAGAGGGGTGATATCGGTCTGGGTGAGTATTTTTTCAAGCCAAACCATATGATAGCACTTGTTGAATTTGAAGGCACATCTATGGAACGTACCTGTTATAGTATAGCCCATTTTTTCATGGAACTTTACGCTGTCAAAGGTGAGATACTCGTCTTCCTTTTCGGGATAGGCGACGCAGGCATAGAGGTTTGTTATATGCTGTGCCGCAAGGAGCTTTTCAAGGACGGAGTAGAGTTTTGCACCTATGCCTTTGCGGTGAAGCCCTTTTTTTACATAGACTGTGACCTCAACCGACCAATCATAGGCGGCTCTGTTTTTGAAAACGCCTGCATAAGCATATCCCTGTATCTCGCCGTTTTCCACTGCGGCTATGTAGGGATAATTTGCGGATATGCGTCGGATACGGTCGGAAAACTCCTCCACAGAGGGGACGTCATACTCGAATGTTATGGCGGTGTCTTCAACGTAGGGACGGTATATTTCAAGAAGCTCGTGAGCGTCCTTCTCGGTAACTGTTCTTATTATCATGGCGTTCTCCTTATAGTACCATTAATATTGTGCCTGCGGTGATAAGAGCCGCACCTATGGCTGATTTTACGGTGAAGTCCTCATGGAGAAATATCACTGCAAGGATAAGGGTGATGACAACGCTGAGCTTGTCTATGGGGGCGACCTTTGAAACGCTGCCCATTTGGATAGCCTTATAATAGCATAGCCACGAAGCGCCTGTTGCAAGTCCTGAAAGGATAAGGAATACCCAGCTTTTTCTGCCTATAGAGCCTATGCCGCTTTGTGTGTGGGTGATGAACACCATGAGCCATGCCATAGCAAGCACAACGCAGGTACGCAGTGCGGTGGCAAGATTTGAGTTTACTCCTTCAATGCCGACCTTTGCAAGGACAGAGGTGAGCGCTGCGAAAACAGCGGAGAGAAGCGCAAACACGAACCACATAATACCACTTTCTTTCGTGAAAAATTGTTTGCTCATGCTTTATTATAGCACCTAAAGGTGCTTTTTGCAATAGAATGAGCGGCAGGACGTGATATTTTACATCAGACCTGCCACTTATGCTTAGCTATTTGCGGCAAATATTTTTATTGTTCGTGAAAGTGCTGTTACCTGCTGAGGGGTACTGAATGCAGAGGGTGAGAAACGCACTGTGCCTTGCTCTATTGTGCCGAGGGTGGTATGGGTGACGGCGGCACACTGAAGTCCTCCACGGAGGGCGAAGCCTTTTTCACTGAGATAGGAGGCGATCTCAGCGGAAGGGATATCACCGATGTTAAATGAAAGTATGGGGACTTTCTTTTGGTCTGCTTCATAGAACTTTATTTTGTCTATGTCTGAAAGCTGTTCGTAGAGCTGTTTGCAGAGTTTTTCTTCGTGGGCTTTTATTACGGCAGGGGTCTTTTGAAGTACGAATTTTAGTCCCTCGCCAAGACCGATTATGCCCACTGTGTTAATTGTGCCGCTTTCAAGCTTTTCGGGGAGGAAAGGAGTCTGTTCAAGGAGGGCGGAGGTCGCACCTGTGCCGCCCTCGATTATGGTAGACAGAGAATATTCGCCGTCTGAGATAAGAAGCCCTGTGCCTGTTGGTCCGTAGAGGGCTTTGTGACCTGCGGTGCAGAGAAAGTTGAAGCCGTCTGAGAGGGAAAGCTCCAAAAGCCCGCAGGCTTGTGCGCCGTCGGCTATAAAGCATATGCCGTGGGCTTTGCAGAGGGCGGCTAATTCACGGTATGGCATGAGCCTGCCTGTTACGTTTGAAGCCACTGTACAGCAGATACACTTAGTTTCAGGGGTGATAAGGCGGCGGAAGTTTTCTACTGTTTCGCTGTCTGTTTCCCCAGTTCGGGCAATAGAATATTTCACGCCTCTTGTTTTTGAAAGGGCATAGACGGGTCTTGCTACTGCGTTATGCTCGTGGTCTGAGATTATCATATGACCACCGTACTGCATGACGCCTTTTATCGCCATGTTAAGGGCATAGGTACAGTTGGCGGTGAAAGCCACGTTTTCGGTCTGTGCTCCAAACATTTCTGCCGCCTGCTGTCTGACAGCGAATATTTTTTCAGCTGCTCGCATGGAAAGCTTGTGACCGCTTCTGCCCGGGTTGCCGCCATAGCGTTCCACTGCCTGAGCGACGGCTTTTGCTACGGCAGGGGGCTTGGGGTAGGTGGTGGCTGAGTTATCAAAGTTTATTATGCTTCGGGTGTTTATTTTTCTCACCTCTTTTGCTCGAATATCACGTTTCTGAATGGTATGCGCTCTTTTTCAAGTATGGCGGTTATTTCTTCCGGGGGTGCGGTGACGGCTATGGAGTAGCCGCAGCCTGTGCCAAGGTCCTTCGGGGTGCGCTGTATTTCGCAGTAGTATTTTAAACTGTTCAGCAAGTTTTTTGCTTTCATTGCATAGGTTATGGAAGTCATGGCTATAAGACTCTTTTTCATTTTTGTTGCTCCTTTATGCTGTACTTGTCCGTATACGCTTTTACGAATACACTTCAGTATATGCCGTTCATTGTTTGAGGGTGAACGCTGAAAGTTTTGTGAAAGGTAGGTGAAATTTGATAAAAGTTAATAGTCAGTTTAAATTTCGGGTGTACTATTTATAATATAAAAAAGAAAAGAGGTAAAAGCTTATGAACGGATTTATGTATAAGGTAGCGAGATTTTTTCAGGGCAGATATGGTATAGACAAGCTTTTTTACGGCATTTGCGGTGTGGCTGTGGTGCTTAGTGCGGCGAATTTGTTTGTAAGGTCGCTTATTTTACAGCTTATGGTATACGCTGTGCTGGTGCTGGCAGTGGTAAGGGCGATGTCGAGAAACTGCCAGAAGCGATACGAGGAGAACATGAAGTTTGAGAGGGCTTTCGGGGGAATTGGCAGGAAATTTTCATTCTGGAAGAGAAAGTTCGCTGACAGAAAGACCCATGTTTATATAAAGTGCGGTGTATGCAAAAAGACGTTAAGGCTTCCAAAGGTAAAGGGTGAACATACTGTGAAATGCCCTAACTGTGCAAATAAGTTCAAGGTGAAGATCTGACCTGTTGCGGAATTTTCGGAAATGTGCTATACTATATAATATAGTATGATACTGTAGGGGTGCAAAGGCAATGGGAATGGGCTGTCGAGGACGCCAGCCCCTACGGAAGTGTGTCAGGTACGATTTTTTTGCGAAAAGGGAGCGGCAGGAATGCAGAAAGTAAATTATCAGAAAATGCTGGAGGGCATTATAAAAAAACACGAGGAAAAGGGCGAAGTGCCGACTTTGCTTTTGCATAGCTGTTGTGCGCCGTGTTCTTCTTATGTGCTTGAATATCTGTCGCAGTATTTTAAGATAACTGTGTTTTACTACAACCCGAACATTTATCCCCGTGAGGAGTACGATAAGCGTGTGGCGGAGCTTCAAAGGCTTATTGCACAAATGCCTATGAAAAATCCTGTTACGTTCGTGGAGCGTGGGTATGACGAGGGTGAGTTTTTTCAGGCTGTTAAGGGCTTTGAGGATATTCCTGAGGGCGGGGAGAGATGCTTTCGATGTTACAGGATCAGGCTTGAACGGACGGCTCAGCTTGCCAGGGAGCTTGGCATGGATTATTTCACCACAACGCTGTCTATTTCACCATACAAGAATGCTCAGAAGCTCAACGAGATATCGGAGGAGCTTGGGGAGCTGTATGATGTAAAGGCGCTCCCTGCGGATTTCAAGAAGCGTGAGGGCTACAAGCGTTCCATTCAGCTTTCAGCAGAATACGGGCTTTACAGGCAGGATTACTGCGGCTGTATCTTCTCAAAAAGAGAGCGTGAAAGGCTGAATACGATTACAGCAAAATCTGAATAAATATAAAAATATTAACATTGCATAGAATACTTGTACATATTACGATAACATATTTGGCTATATATAGCAAAAATAATATACAGATTTGTGAAAAATGGCTAAAGATATGTGGTTAATTTGTGAAAAACGTTTATTGAAATACTTGTAAATGTGTGTTACAATATAGGCAAGATGTATGTTGAGGAGATATCGCTCAATATGTATCTAAAAATTATTAACAAAGATGGAGGAAAAACAAATGAAAATCTCTAAGATTCTCGCTGGTATGTCAGCTGCTGCTCTCGCTGCATCAATGATGTCACTCGCAGCATTTGCTGATGAAACAGCTACTGTTAAGGCAGACCTCACTGGAGGTACTGTTTCTCTCATTGATGAGAAGGACGATGACGGTGTTGTTACAAAGACAGGTGTTCTTACAGGAACAAACGTTAAGCTTTCAGATGTTTGCGGTATTGATGTTAATGTAACAGTTGGTGCAGACTCAGCTGCAAAGATCGAGGCTGGAGACTGGATAGGCGGTGGACTTGGTTACAACTCTGAGTCAACTGGTTGGGCTTCAAAAGAGTGGTCATTCCAGGAGGGTGCTAAGGACGTAACAGGCGTTAAGGCTGCTGACGGTTCTTATGATTTTGTTCTGAAGGGAACAGATCCTGTATTTGCTGATACAGATACATATGCTCAGGTATGGCTCCAGAACTGGTCTACAAAGGACTTCACATTCAATGCGTTCACACTTCTTGACAAGGACGGCAATCCTATCCTTGTTGTAGAGTCTGACAAGGCACAGGGCGGAAACACTGTTGACCTTAGCGAATACAAGAAGCAGACTGAGGTTACACTTAACGGTGAAGGTCAGTCTACATCTGACGGCGGTAAGGTAAGAATCAACATCAAGCACCCATGGTGTGACGATGCTCACAAGGCTGCTTTCAACCTTGTTGATGATTGGAGCGTATTTGCAGGTGCTGACGCTATTGCTGTTACAGTTGATATCTCAAATGTAACTGACGCTTTCACAGCTTATCCATGCTTCACAAATGGTATTGAGAACGGTATTGGTTATTGGGAAGCTTCTGATAACAACCCTGCTGTTACAGTAAACGCTGACGGCACATACACATTTATCGTTAAGTTCCCTGCAGCTCTTGAAATGGACGCAAAGAATATGTTCTTTGACATTGCTACAGACCTCGCTGGTACAGACGGCGAAGATCCTGCTGTTAAGATGGCTGTTAAGAAGGTTGTAGTTCTCAACAAGAGTGACGCTGAGCCAACAGATCCTTCTGAGTCAACAGCTGATTCAACAGATTCTGACGAGTCAAAGGGTGTTCTCGTAGATTCTTCAGACTCTAAGACTAACTCTGCTGCTACATCTTCTAAGGCTGCTAACAACGCATCTAACACAAACCCAAGCACAGGTGCTGCTGCTCTTGCTGCTGTAGGTGTTGCACTTGCTGGTGCTGCTGTAGTTGCTACTAAGAAGAGAAAGTAATCTGTAATTCAGATAATTCTTACTTAGAATAATTAAAGACCTGTCTTTCGGGACGGGTCTTTTTTTGTTGCTTTTTTATCGAAGTGGTGGTATAATTGATCTATAAACTGCGGAGGTGTTTTTTATGCGTATAGTTTTTGATGATATTAAAGAGAGCCTTGCACCGAATTTCAAAGGCGGCGAGAAAAGCTTTTCAAGCAGGGCTTTTTCTGACGGCAAGAACAAGATGATGAAAGGCAGGCTTGTGCCGGGGGCTTCTATCGGTCTGCACAGACATGAGGGCAACTGCGAGATGATATATGTTCTTGAGGGCAGTGGCAAAATGCTTTATGACGGCGGTGAGGAAAGACTGTCGGCAGGGGATTTTCATTACTGTCCTGAGGGTCATGAGCATAGCTTTATCAATGACGGCGACAGCGACCTTGTGTTTATTGCAGTTGTGCCAGCTCAGTAGATTTTTGAAGCTTTGTATCTGTGAAATAGTGGGTCAAAATGGCTTTGTAGTCTGAGCCTTTTTCTGCCATGGCGTTTGCACCGTACTGGCTCATTCCTACGAGGTGTCCGAAGCCGTGAGAGGTGAAAGTGAATTTTGTGTTGGCAAAGGTGAACTCGAAACATGGCGAGGAGATATCAAGAATATCGCAGAATGTGTTGGGCTGTATATCATAGCCACAGACGGTCAGACTAGTTACATAGCCTATGCCGTCTGTTTTTGTTTTGAGCCAACTATCAGCATTGGCGAGGGGAGTGAAATTAATATCGGGGAAGCGGTCAAGAAGCTTGTCTTGAAATTCCTTGGCGGTGAGTGTCTGGGTACATTCTGTGGTGACAAGGTCTTTGTCAGCGGAGCTGTCTACTGACAGAAGATATGGGATATCCTCTCCCCATGCGTTTTTGGCGGATTGGGTATGACCGCTTGAGGCGGCGTGGAAGGCGACAATTATCGGCTCTCCATTATAGGTGAGGATATCGTCCTTGACGGCGTTGACAGCAGACTTCACTTTTTTGTAGGCTTTTTCATAGTCGTTGCCGTAATATTCTTTGGCAGCTTTCAGGGTGAAAAAGCTTTGGTAGAGGGTGCTGTCATCGCTGATGAGTGCGCCTTTTAAGGCGGGAGTAGGCGACTGGACTTCGGAGAGCTGTCGGCGGCATATGTAGGTATGGGCGAGGACGGCTTGCGCTTTCAGGGCTTCTTCGTCAAAGTCCGCAGGCATTTGTGCAAGCACTGAGCCTATCATATATTCTTCAAGGGTGAAGTCTTCGGTCTTGCCGCTTTCGGTGAAATATACGGCTATTTTTTCTTTTTCTGCAAATGCAGGTTTCGATGCGGACTCGTTTGGACGAAGAAATACTATGGTCGGTATTATTATAAGGATAACAGCAAATACTGCCATTATCTGTATCAGGTCTTTCATATGGTTTGTCCTTTCTTTTTTGGGGTACTATATTATATTCATGCAGTGTAGCAAATATTCATACAGGGCGAATTTTTGTACTGCAAATTTTTCAATGGCGGAGATATGCGGTTTTAATTTGACAGGTTATCTTAATACTTGACAAAAATCTGAAAAAGGTGTATAATATAACTTATATTTATAATATACTTGAAAGTGAGATGATCTATTCAATGATAAATAATGCAGCAAGGTCGCTTTTATGCGAACAGTTTATAGCAAACAATACTATTGACCCTAAGCTTTATGACAGATATGTGGTAAAAAGAGGCTTGAGAAACTCTGACGGTACAGGTGTTATGGCAGGTCTTACTAATATCTGTAACGTACACGGATATGTGGTAAACGAGGGTGAGAAATCTCCTATTCAAGGTCAGCTTATCTTCCGTGGATACAACATAAATGATCTGGTCACTAACGCTCAGAAAGAGGGACGTTTCGGCTATGAGGAGATAGTGTATCTGCTGCTCATGGGCGATCTGCCTAACAGGGTGGAGCTTGATGCGTTCAGAGAAATGATGGCTGAAAACAGACCTCTCCCTGACAACTTCTTTGAGGACATGATACTTAAAGCTCCGTCAAAGAACATCATGAATAAGATGGCGAGAGCAATTCTGGCTCTTTACTCTTATGACGATAACCCTGAGAATCGCTCGCCTGAGTATGAAATGGCTACGGCTATCTCTATAATCTCTAAATTGCCTAACATCATGGTTTCGGCTTATCAGGTAAAGAAACGCTGTTATGACGGTGAAAGCTTGTTCATGCACCCTCTGATACCTACACATTCTACTGCGGAGATGATACTGTCGGCACTGCGTCCGGACAGACAGTTCACTGAGGAAGAGGCTAAGATACTTGATCTGTTACTTATGCTCCACGCTGAGCATGGCGGAGGAAATAACTCGACTTTTGCCTGCCGTGTGCTTACATCTTCCGGAACGGATCCTTATTCTGCATACTCTGCGGCTATCGGTTCGCTGAAAGGTCCACGTCATGGTGGCGCTAACCTTAAGGTGGCGGCAATGCACCAGTGCATAAAGGACAACGTTCAGAACTGGGAGGACGAGGGCGAGATCGCTGATTTCCTTACAAAGATACTCAACAAGGAAGCTTTTGACCACACTGGTCTTGTTTATGGCATGGGTCACGCTGTTTACACATTGTCTGACCCTAGAGCTGTCATACTCAGAGAGAATGCCAAGAAAATGGCTGAGAACACTGAGTTTGAGAGAGAATACAAGCTTCTTGAAGCGGTGGAAAGACTTACTCCTGAGCTGTTCAAGAAGATCAAGGGCAGTGACAAGGCGATGTGCGCTAATGTTGATATGTACTCGGGCTTTGTTTACAGTATGCTGGGTATTCCTGAGGATCTTTATACTCCTATGTTTGCCGTTTCAAGAATGGCAGGCTGGTGCGCACACAGATTTGAAGAGCTTGTAACAGGCAAGAGGATAATCCGTCCTGCATACAAGGCTATCTCAGGTGAGAAGAAGTATATCCCATTGGACGAAAGATAAGCAAAATAATTTTTACCTGTTCCTAATGGGCAGAAAAAGGCTTGAAATATTTTTGTGTATATGATATAATAGAATCGGGTATATGCCCGGTTCTATTTTTTTGTTTGGTGTATCAGGAGGGATCGCTTGAAAAATCTTAAATTGGCTGCTGTTTGTCTTTCTTGTCTTACTATGACAGGCTGTTCGGCACTGAATTTTTCTGTTGAGGGACTTATAAACGCCCCGAAGCTTACCTCTGAGCAAAGCGAGATACATCAGGCGCTTATCGAGAGCGTGGGCAGCAATATAACTCTGAAATATCCTAAAAACGGTGAATACCGCTCGGCTTATGTTATCGCAAATATCGACGATGAGCCTACGGACGAGGCTATGGTCTTCTATGAGTACACTTCAAACGGATCTGAGGAGGACGGCTTGAGGGTGAACATTCTCGACAAGGACGAGAAAGGCAAGTGGTATTCTGTGAAAGAGCTTGCAGGCGCAGGCACTGACATAGATCAGGTCATTATCTCGCCTATGGGAAGCAATAACCAGACGGACGTTTTTGTGGGATATCAAAATCTTACTAATGATGAAAAGACTATGGAGATATACAGCTATACCGACGGAGATTTCAAGCGTGTGGCGCTTGATACTTATTCGGTGCTGGAGCCTTTGGATATAAACAATGATGGTTATATAGAGCTTATCACCATTCAGAGAAGCACCAATAATGATACAGGTGCGGTGACGGCAAAGGCTTCTATGCTCAACATGAAAAACAATGAGATAACCCGTGGTGAGAACGTTGATATGTGCGATAATGTGACTTCTTATGTGTCATCAAAGACGGGAATGCTTGACAGCGGCAGGCGTGCTATTTTTATTGACGGACTGACTGCTGACGGAAAATTGCAGACGGAGATAATATACTACAGATATTCGGGACTTCAAAATCCTATGCAGCTTAGAAGTGAAAAGCTGCTGCCTTTATGCACAAGACCAGCCGGCTACTACAGTGAGGACATGGACGGCGACGGTGATGTGGAGATACCGTCAACTTCGCCTATGGTGGGTTATGAAAACGCTGTGGCAGACGAAATGCTCTATATGACTACATGGAGCGTTTACGAGGACTTTTATGATCTGAAAACAAAATACACAGGCTATTATGCCATATCTGACGGATATTTTGTAACGTTCCCAAAACGCTGGAACAGTTCTGTTACGGTGAAAAAGGACAGCGACACAAACGAGCTTGTTTTCTATAAATACACGGGAGATATAAACGAGAGCAACGAGGAGATAATGCGTATCGCTGTGTCTTCAAAGAATGATTCGGAGGATTATATCTCTGACGGATATGAGCTTATCGACAGCAAGGGTCAGCTTGATTATTTTGTGAAGCTTCCTCTTGACAGGCGTGAAAAGCTCATACCGACTATTGACGAAATTCAGAATAATTTTTACATAATAAACTGATCTTGGAGAGGAGTAAATGTAATGAAAAGAGTTTTGGTTTGCGAGGACGAAGATTCAATAAGAGAATTTGTGGTCATAAACCTTGTAAGAAGCGGTTACGAGGTAGTTGACGTAAACTGCGGTGAGGACGCTCTCAAAGCCTATGACGAAAAGGACGGCTGTTTTGACGTTGCTCTGCTTGATATTATGATGCCCGGCATCGACGGAATGCAGGTGTGCAAGAAGATAAGAGAGAAAAGCAACACTATCGGCATTATCATGCTTTCGGCAAAATCACAGGAAATGGATAAGATATCATGCCTTATGAGCGGTGCTGACGATTATATCACAAAGCCGTTCTCTATTTCTGAGCTTATTGCAAGAGTTGACGCTGTTTGCAGACGTGTAAATCGTTCAGGCTCTAAGCCTGAGGAGGCTTCACAGATAGTGTCAGGTCCATTTACGCTTAATCTTAAGAGCAGAACTGTTTTCAAGAACGGTGAGCAGATAGACCTTACACAGGTGGAGTATCAGATAATGGAGTATTTCTTCAAAAATCAGAATACTGCACTTGACCGTTCAAGTATACTCAATCACATATGGGGCGAGAGCTATTACGGCGACGATAAGATAGTGGACGTGAATATCAGAAGAATAAGAATGAAGATAGAGGACGAGCCTTCTAATCCTAAGTATATCCTTACTATATGGGGCTTTGGCTACAAGTGGGCAGGCGGCTCTAACTGAGCTGTGAAAACATGATGAACGGAGTTTTTATCAGTTGAGCGGAAAAAAAAGAAAAAGCGGCAGACTCAGTATCACACAGCACTGGCTGAGAAACAATCTCGGGGTGGTCGTGGGAATACTTGTGGTGCTTGAAATACTGCTTATCGTGGTGGTGAGAAATTATTACTACAGCTCCACAAGGCAGTATCTTACATCTAAAATGAAGATAGTCACCACGGCGGTAGTGAACGCTTCAGGTGACGAGCAGACTAACTATAATTCTCAGATACGCTCCCTTGTGGAAAGCTATGACGAGAAAGACAAGATAGAGCTTATGGCTATCAAGACCGACGGCGAGGTCGATGTTACATCATCAGGCTTCTCTCCCTCGGAGAATGACAACATGACCGATTATGAGGACGCAAAGAAGTCCGACACGGGAATAGGCACACAGATATATGAGCTGTCAACAGGGGAAAAGGTCATGGCGATAACGTCAGTTATATCTCCAAAGGGAAGCGAATATGAAGCACTGAGAATGTTGTCTTCCATGAAAAATATCGACCATCAGATCTTTATTATGTCTATGATAATCACGGCTATCGTTGTGGCTGTCATAATGCTCATGTTTTTCTCGGGAATGTTTTTTATCAAATCTATTGTTTTGCCTATAAGAAGCATAAACAGCATAACAAGGCGGTATGCTACGGGAGATTTCAGCGAACGTCTTGAAAAGAAACGAAATGACGAGCTTGGCGAGCTTTGCGACTCTATCAACTACATGGCGCAGGAGCTTTCTAATACAGAACAGATGAAGAATGAGTTCATATCCTCTGTATCTCATGAGCTGAGAACTCCGCTTACCGCTATAAGGGGCTGGACGGAAACTGTTACCAGTATGTATGAGGACAAGGAAACCTTCAAGAAGGGTATGAGGGTCATCACAAGTGAGACGGAGAGGCTTTCGCAAATGGTTGAGGAGCTTCTTGACTTTTCGAGGATACAGGACAACAGACTCACGCTTATTATGGATACTATAGATATTCTTGCGGAGCTTGGGGAAACTGTGCTTATCTATCAGGAGAGGGCCAAGGCGCTTGGTATAACACTCAATTACTACGAGCCGAAAATGCTGCCGTTTGTTTACGGCGACAAGAACAGGCTTCGTCAGGTATTCATAAATATTGTGGACAACGCTATCAAATACTCCAACAAGGGCGACACTGTATCGGTGGAGGCTTATGAGGAGGACAATGAGGTATGTATTTCCATTTCAGACACGGGTATGGGAATATCAAAGGATGACCTGCCAAAGGTCAAGACGAAATTCTTTAAGGCAAACCACACAAGACGTGGTTCGGGAATAGGTCTTGCGGTGGCAGACGAGATCATTCAGCGGCATGGCGGTACGCTGGAGATAAACAGTGAGCAGGGAGTAGGTACAACAGTGATGATAACGCTCCCTTGTATCGAGCAGAAGAAAAAGCCTGACAATCAGGCAACTGTAGACGTGGAGCTTATTTCTTCTGAGCCTATCGAAAACAACGACAACGTGCAGTAGACGCACACACCGCCTTGAAAGGAAAGAAAATGAGCAGTAAAGCACAAAGCAAGGAAAAATTCAAGTCAAAGATCGGTGGACAGGCTGTTATCGAGGGCGTTATGATGCGTGGCATCCACAAGGCGGCTATGGCTTGCCGCCTGCCTGACGGCACCATAGACCTGGAGGAGTGGGCTATAAAAGGCGGAAAAGATACGCCTTGGTACAGGAAAACGCCTTTTGTGAGGGGCATTTTCAGCTTCCTTACTTCTCTTATAGACGGCTACAAGTGCCTTACAAGGTCGGCTGAGAAGCAGATGACGGAGGACGATGAGGAGGAGCAGACCAAGTTTGAACAGTGGCTGGACGATAAGCTTGGGGACAAGCTCGGCCCTATCATCACGGCGATATCTATGGTGCTGGGTGTGGGTCTGGCGATATTGCTGTTTATGTATCTGCCGTCGCTGGTGTCTAAATTCATAAGCAAGTTCGTTCACTTGTCGGCATTCGGCAAAAACCTTATTGAGGGTATTTTGAAGATAGCTATTTTCATTGGCTACACGGCTTTGACTGCTCTTACTAAGGATATCAGGCGGACGTATGAGTATCACGGTGCTGAACACAAGACTATCGCTTGCTATGAGCATGAAGAAGAGCTGACGGTTGAGAATGTGAAGAAATACACACGTTTTCACCCTCGCTGCGGAACGAGCTTTATTTTCCTTGTGCTGTTCATAAGCATTTTTGTAAACACAATATTCAGAGTATCATGGGCAAGCATTTTGCTGAGAGTTGTTATAAAGATTGCACTTCTGCCTATCGTTACGGGCATTGCTTATGAGCTTATAAGGCTTGCGGGAAAATATGACAATATTTTCACTAAGATAATCTCTGCACCGGGTCTGTGGATACAGAGGATAACTACAAGTGAGCCTGATGAAAGTCAGATAGAGTGTGCGATCGCAGCACTAAAGGCTTGCATACCTGAAAATAAGGAAGATGACAAATGGTAAAAAAGGAACTGTTCGATAAATGCGTGGGTCTGCTTGAGGAGAGCGGTCTTGGTGAGAACGCTGCTTGCGAGGTCACATGGGTGTTTGAAGATGTGGCTGAGGGGGAGGATATCACCTCTGAGCAGGAAAAGCGTATAAGCGACATTGTCACACGTCGATGTGAGGGCTATCCTTTGCAGTATCTCCTTGGACAGTGGGAGTTTTATGGTCTGCCTTTCAAGGTGGGCGAGGGTGTGCTGATACCACGTCAGGACACGGAAACTATTGTTGACACGGCTTTGAAGATGTTTGCAGGCAAGAAGGATATCACTGTTATAGACCTTTGTTCAGGCTCGGGGTGCATCGGTATCACCCTTGAAAGGAAGCTTGACTGCGGTCGGGCAGTGTGTGTGGAGAAGTCTGAAAAGGCGGCAGAGTATCTCCGTGAGAATATAAGTCTGAACGGCTCGGGTGCTGAGATAGTCATGGGCGACGTTACAGACGAAAAGCTTGTGGAGGATATGCCTGAGGCTGACCTTATAGTGTGCAATCCCCCTTATCTCACAACAGAGGACATGGACGCTTTACAGCGTGAGGTCACTTTTGAGCCTGCGGAAGCTCTTTTCGGCGGTGAGGACGGCTTGGACTTCTATCGTGAGATAGTTCGCAAGTGGAAGAAAAAGCTTAAAAACGGCGGCGTTATGCTCTTTGAGATCGGTATCGGTCAGGAGGACGAAGTAATGCGACTGATGATACAGCACGGCTTTAAGAACGTGAGATGCAGGAAAGACTTGTGCGGTGTTTACCGCTGTGTTTCGGGCATTTATGAGAAATAGTACGAAAATTTGTACAGATAGATAAATTGCGGTTACTGTACAGACAAACGGACAGTTAGTGTGATATGATATAGATACGGATAAAACACCGATAAGATAGGGAGGTCATATAAAATGGCGATAGACAAGAAGAAAAAAGAAGCCGTTAAGACGGTAGTAAAAATAACAGACGCAGAGGAAAAGAAAAAGGCTCTTGACACAGCGATAGCATATATTGAAAAGCAGTTCGGCAAGGGTGCGATCATGAAGCTTGGCGAGGCTAAGGCTATGGATATCGAGGCTATACCGACAGGCTCTATGACTCTTGATATGGCGCTTGGTATTGGCGGAGTGCCGAGAGGAAGAATTATTGAGATATACGGACCTGAGTCATCAGGTAAGACAACGGTCGCACTTCATGTTATCGCAGAAACGCAGAAAATGGGCGGAGAGGTAGCTTTTATCGACGTTGAGCATGCTCTTGACCCTGTTTATGCAGGTCAGCTTGGCGTTGATATCGACAATATGCTGGTATCACAGCCTGACAGTGGTGAGCAGGCTTTGGAGATAGCCGAGGCTCTGGCACGTTCAGGTGCTATCGACTGTATCGTTATCGACTCTGTTGCGGCTATGGTAACAAAATCTGAGATAGACGGCGAAATGGGCGACACTCACGTTGGTCAGCTCGCAAGACTTATGTCTCAGGCTATGAGAAAGCTCACATCTGTTATCGCAAAGTCCAATACAACGGCTATATTTATCAATCAGGTCCGTGAGAAGATAGGCGTTATGTACGGAAACCCTGAAACTACTCCTGGTGGACGTGCTTTGAAGTTCTACGCTTCTGTAAGAATAGAGGTCAGACGTGGAGAGCAGATAAAGAACGGCTCTGAGGTCATTGGTAACAGAACAAAGTGCAAGGTGGTAAAGAACAAGGTAGCACCGCCGTTCAAGGAGTGCGAGTTCGATATAATGTACGGCAAGGGTATCTCCCGTGTGGGCGAGGTGCTTGACATGGCGGTCGATCTTGATGTGGTGAAGAAGGGCGGAGCTTGGTTCAGCTACAACGATATGAAGCTTGGTCAGGGACGTGACAACGCTAAGGAGTTCCTGTTGAATAATCCTGACATCATGGGCGAGATAGAAGCCAAGATAAAGGAACATCAGGCGGAGCTTGTGCTTGCGGCGCAGAAAGATAAAAAGGCCAAGAAGCTTGAAGAAAAGGCTAACGCAGGTGCGGCGGCTCAGAGTGCAAATGAGGATATGGCTGCTGATAAGCCTGAGAAGAAGATACGCAAGGCGGCAAGCGACAAGTCTGTTGTGGCAAAGCCTGAGGAGGACTTCGAGGAGTTCGCTCCTGTTGACATAAGCGAGCTTGGTGACTGATAAATGCTTAAAATAACGGGCGTTTCAAAATACAAGGGCAGCACATACATGATAGAGTTTGAGGAGGGCGAAACGGCTTTTCTCAACTACGAGATAGTGTCTGCCTATGGTCTGAGAGCAGGGCTTGATATGCCTGAGTCTGCTTGGGAGAAGATAGTTTTTGACAACGAGTTCAGAAAGGCTAAGGAAAGGGCTTTGTATCTCCTTGATTACAGGGACTATTCCTATGTGGAGCTTTACAAGAAGCTTGAAAAGAATTACAGCGAGGAGATATGCGACGCTGTAATGGATAAGATGCTGGAGCTTGGGACGGTCAATGACAGGCGGTATGCTCAGGGGCTTGCGAGGACTTATGTGGAAGTGCGTAAATACGGATATTACCGTGCTTATCAGCAGATGAGACAGAAAGGGCTTACGAAGCCTATAATAGAGGAAGCTCTGGAGGAATACAGCGAGGGTACATACGAGCGGCTGTATGAGCTTGTGGAGCGAAAGTATCTCAGATATCTTGACGGAGAAAAGGGTGACATAAAGGTAAAAAACGCCCTTGTGCGTTTGGGGTATTCATACGACATAATAAAAGAGGTGCTTGCTGACATAAAACAGGAGTACAGCGACGAATAAAGGAGCAAAGAATGAAAAAGATCATTTTTGCGGCGGCTATACTGAGTGCGGCGGTCATGACAGGCTGTTCGCTGAGTTTTGACGGCACAGACAGCTCTCAGCCTGCGGAAAATGTTCAGGGCAGTGAGAACGCTGTGACAACGCAGGGAACTGATACGGAAAGCGAAGAAGCCGCTGACCCGCTTGAAGAGGCAAAGGACGTTGCGGCAATGTATCTTAAAGCCGCAAACGCTGAGTTTGACCAATCAATGGTTAAGCTTATGACAGACGATTATGCAGCTGACTATGAATATATGAAAAAGAACATGGGCGGCGACAATGAATACGGTGAGGACGAACAGATAAGCGGAGTAAGATATAGCTTTGACAAGGATAAGTGCGGCTTTATCGACAAGGTGAACATCTCGGAGGAGTATTCAAAGGCGGCGGAGCTTTATGTGACCATAGCTTATGACAGCTCTGAGGGAGAGGTCACGTCATCGCAGTATATTCTTATGGTGCTTGACAAGGACAATGATTGGAAAGTTTGCTTTGCAGGCTCAAAGGCACAGGCTTACGCTGACGGCATAATCACTGACGAAAACTCGGAAAAGGCAGAGGCTAACGCTCAGGCGGTATATGAGGCGGCAGAAAAGGCGGTCAAGGAGCTTTCAAAAGACAAGAGCTACAAGTTTGAATACATGAACTACATTTCCACAGAGACGGATAAGTTCATAGAAAAGATAAAGGAACAGCTTCCTGATGAGCTTAAGGATACATATTTCACTGTTTTTATTGATGAAGGAAAGCTTGATTATGTTGTTTGGTCGCAGGAAGCAGGGGCTGAGATAACGGTCACTTACCCTGAGAAGAAAAACTGACGGTGCAAAAGTGCTTGACAAAATAAATTGCGTGGTGTATAATATAGGTAACCACGAGATTGATTGTGTTCACAGTGACACACAAATGAAACCCCCGAAAGTTGCAGCTTTCGGGGGTTTCTTTTGGGATCATGCCGGACTTACTTTCTGTATGCTTTTGGCTTTGTGGAAATTTCATAAATATTTTGATTTTTGTCATACAATAGTGACTAAAAGGGCTTGACAAAACTGTGTAAAAGTGAGATAATAAGATAGATTATTGTGATACTTTATGCCGTCCGTTGGCGGTGTAGGATTGGAGATTTTTTCATGGCAACTAGAGTGGGAATGGTTTCTCTCGGATGTCCTAAAAATCAGGTGGACGCTGAGCATATGCTCTATGATCTGCGCAAAGAGGGTTTTCAGATAGTTTCTGACGCAGCCCTTTCTGATGTGGTCATTATAAATACCTGTGGATTTATCGAGTCGGCTAAACAGGAGGCTATAGACACTATACTTGAGTTCTGTACTCTCAAGCAGGAGGGCAGGATAAAGGCGGTAATAGCTACGGGCTGTCTTGCTGAAAGATACCGTGACGAAATGAAAAAGGAGATCCCTGAGCTTGACGCTGTTGTGGGAATAGGCTCTAACGGAAAAATTTGCGATATTATAAGAGAGATACTGCTGGATAAGCAGGCGGTCTGTTCTTATGGCGCAAAAACTGAGCTTTCAATGGAGGGCGGAAGAATTATTTCTACTGAGCCTTTCTATGCGTATATAAAGATAGCCGAGGGTTGCAGCAACAACTGCACTTACTGCGCTATCCCGTCTATAAGAGGAAAATACAGAAGCAGACGCATGGAGGATATCGTCAAGGAAGCTCGCTGGCTGGCTGAGAACGGCGTGACGGAGCTTGTAGTTGTGGCGCAGGATACAACACGCTATGGCGAGGATATATACGGCAAGTCTATGCTCCCTGAATTGCTCACGGCACTTTGTGAGATAGACGGCTTCAAGTGGATAAGAACGCTTTATTGCTATCCTGAGAGGATAACGGACGAATTGCTGGACGTTATCGCTAAAGAGGACAAGCTTGTAAAGTATCTTGATATGCCTATACAGCACTGCGACAAGACCATACTTAAAAGAATGAACCGCCATGGGGACAGAGAGACCCTTACGGCGCTTATAAAGAAGATAAGAGAGAAGATACCGAACGTTACGCTGAGGACAACTCTTATCACAGGTTTCCCAGGTGAAACGGAAGAGCAGTTTGAAGAGCTTTGTGAGTTTGTAAAGGAAATTCGCTTTGAAAGGCTCGGTTGTTTTGCTTACTCGCCTGAGGAGGGTACGCCTGCGGAGAAGTTTGAAGATCAGGTGCCTTTGAAGGACAGAGAGCGCAGAGCGGAGATAATAATGGAAGAACAGATGATTATTTCCGACAGCCTTAATGAGGCTGCTCTCGACAGCGAAGTCGAGGTGGTTTGCGAGGGCTTTGACAGATATGCCGAGTGTTACTACGGCAGAAGTCAGGCGGACGCACCTGAGATAGACGGAAAAATATTCTTCCTGAGCGAGGATAAAGTTAGGGTCGGCGAGTATGTCAAGGTAAAAATTGACGATACTATGGATTATGACCTTATCGGCTCAAAAATGTAGATGAAAGGAACTTGATATGAACCTGCCAAATAAACTTACAGTGCTTAGAGTAATATTGATACCGTTTTTCCTGCTGTTCGTGCTGCTTTTCAAGATACCGCATCACATGGTGTTTGCACTTATCGTATTCGCAGCTGCGTCTATCACAGACTGGTTTGACGGTAAGATAGCAAGAAAGCACAATCTTGTTACTACTTTCGGAAAGTTTCTTGACCCACTTGCAGACAAGCTTCTTGTTATGACGGCGCTTATCTGCTTCACATTTGAACGTTGGATAGACCCTGTTGCGGTGGTACTGATACTTGCAAGAGAGTTTATGGTAACGGGTCTTAGACTTGTTGTGGCAAGCGAGGGCGTTGTGGTCGCTGCAGGAATATGGGGCAAGCTGAAAACGGCTTTCACTATGGTGGCACTTATCGCTATAATGGTGCTTCAGATAATTTTTCCTGCACCAAAGGGAAGCCCTGATTTCACTTGGGGAACACCGATATTCCTTGTAAACGAGATACTCATTTGGATAGCTGTTGTGCTGACAGTCATTTCTGGCGCAGTTTATCTCAAGGGATACTGGAAGTATATAGATTCGGGCAAATAATGTGGCCTGCCGACGTGTTGCGGCATATGATAACTTAATATATAAATGCGTATCAGCAAGAGTAGCTGTGAGGTAATTTTCAGAGAGGAGCCGTTTGGTGCAAGGCTTCAAGGACTTTCAGTGAAGTGCGGCTGACAGCAGGGAGCGAACAACGGCGAAAGCTTAGTATTCCTCTCCGTAGGGTCTGCGTTAAAGATATTGAGCTGTACAAAATTTTGTATAGAAAATCGGAGTGGGACCGTAGATCATAATCTGCCTCCGGAGTGGTGAAACGCCATTCCGGAGGTTTTTTCTTAGAAAGGGAGAGATAGATATGACGATTTTGGAAAATATAAAGCATGATATTCAGACTATAAAGGACAGAGATCCTGCGGCGACGAGCACGCTGGAGATACTCACATATTCGGGGCTTCACGCTGTGGCTTTTTATAGGGTGTCGCACTGGTTCTATGTTCACAAGCATAAGGTCATCGCAAGATGTATTTCGCAGTTTGCAAGAATGTTGACAGGTATCGAGATACACCCAGGTGCTAAGATAGGCAAGGGTCTGCTTATCGACCACGGCTCGGGTGTTGTTATCGGCGAGACTGCTGAGATAGGCGATTACTGCCTGCTGTATCAGGGCTGTACCCTTGGCGGAACAGGTAAAGACCACGGTAAAAGACACCCGACCCTTGGAAACAATGTTATGGTTGGCTGCGGTGCAAAGGTTCTTGGACCATTCACTGTGGGGGACAATGCAAAGATAGCCGCAAATGCGGTAGTTCTTGAGCCTGTGCCTGCAAACTCAACGGCTGTGGGCGTGCCTGCAAGGATAGTTAAGCAGAATGGCAAACGTACCTGCGATCTCGATCAGGTGCATATTCCTGATCCTGTGGCTCAGGAGCTTTGCCAGACAAGAATACAGATAGCTAAGCTGGAAAAGAGAGTGGCTGAGCTTGAAAAGATCGGAAAGAAAGAGCAGTAAAATATAAGGAAAGAGGTAAAGATAAATGAACATTTATAACACGCTTACTCACAAGATCGAAAAATTTGTACCAAACGAGCCGGGCAAGGTGTCAATGTATACCTGCGGTCCTACAGTTTATCACTATGCCCATATCGGCAATCTGAGAAGCTATATAATGGAGGACGTTTTGGAAAAGTATCTCCGCTATGATGGTTATGACGTAAAGAGAGTAATGAACATCACTGACGTTGGTCATCTTACTTCTGACGGCGATACAGGCGATGATAAAATGCTCAAGGGCGCAAAGCGTGAGCATAAGACCGTTATGGAGATCGCAAAATTCTACACTGACGCTTTCTTTGAGGACTGCAAGAAGCTAAATATCAAAAGACCTGACGTTGTTGAGCCTGCAACGGGTTGTATTGGTGATTTTATCAAGGTGATATCTGCTCTTATGGACAAGGGCTATGCTTATGAGGCAGGTGGAAACATTTATTTTGATACTTCAAAGCTGAAAGAGTATTATGTTTTCCACAACTTTAATGAGGAAGATCTTGAGGTCGGCGTTCGTGAGGGCGTTGAGGAGGACACAAACAAGCGCAACAAGGCTGACTTTGTGCTGTGGTTCACAAAGTCTAAGTTCGATGATCAGGAGCTTAAATGGGATTCCCCTTGGGGCGTGGGCTACCCTGGCTGGCATATCGAGTGTTCTTGTATTTCAATGAAACATCTTGGCGAAAGACTTGACATTCACTGCGGCGGTATCGACAACGCTTTCCCACACCACACAAACGAGATAGCACAGTCTGAGGCTTATCTTGGTCACAAGTGGTGCAACTACTGGTTCCATATCCTGCACCTTAACACAAACAGCGGAAAGATGTCAAAGTCTAAGGGCGAGTTCCTTACTGTTTCACTGCTGGAGTCAAAGGGCTATGACCCACTGGTATACAGATTTTTCTGCTTGCAGTCACACTACAGAAAGTCACTTGTTTTCACATACGAAAACCTTGACAATGCAAAGACAGCATACAACAAGCTCACTGCAAGGATAGCACAGCTTATGGCTGACAAGAAGCCTGACGAGGTGGTGGAGCTTGAGGATTTTGAGAAGTTCAAGGGCAGCTTCAAGGCGGCGCTTGATGACGATATAAACACTTCAAATGCTATCACTGTTCTGTATGACGTTCTTAAAGCTGACACTAACAATGAAACAAAGCTTGCCCTTATCGAAGATTTTGACAAGGTGCTTTCACTTGGTCTGATAGAAGCTGCAAAGAAGCTCAGTGCTGACGGTGAAGAGGATATCCCTGAGGAGGTCAAGGTGCTTGTTGAGGAGCGTAAGGCTGCAAGAAAGGCAAAGGATTTTGCTAAGGCTGACGAGCTGAGAGATAAGATAGGCGAGCTTGGCTATATCGTTGAGGAAACAAGACAGGGCACAAAGATAAAGAAAAAGTAAAGGAGCTTTAAATGAGCAAAAATAAACAGGATCTGGGTCCATACCGCAGAAAACAGTTTCAGACGTATTTTCAGTTTTCACTTATAGCAATTTGCTTTGTTATAATCTTTGTTCTCTTTTACGCCTGCACTGGCAGCAGCAAGAACGATATAGACTATACTGATGCAAAGGTGATACAGATGGACGAACCTGCCGATGACAGCCCTGTGGTGGTTTTTGAAACAAACAAGGGAACTTTCAAGGCTGTGCTTTTTCCTGATGAAGCACCGAACTATTGCAAGTTTTTCACTGGACTTGTGGAAGAGGGCTATTATGACGGCACTTATGTGAGCATGGTGCAGGACGGTGTGTATTTTATAGGCGGAACAAAGCAGGCTGACGGTCAGACAACTTCTGACACTGACACCACCACCATCGAGGCGGAGTATTCAAAAAACCTGTGGCCTTTAAAAGGTGCGCTTTGTGCATACACGCAGGAGCAAGGTCACTTGTTCAGCAAGAAGAAGGTTTCAAACAGCTATCTTCTTTTTGTTGATAACTATGACCTTACCGATGAGGAGCAGGCGGAGCTTGACAGCAAGCTTGCAGACAGCAACAATATCCCTGAGGATATCACCGATGCTTTTGAGAAATATGGCGGTGTGCTGAATTTCTCTCAGCAGTATACTGTTTTCGGTCAGGTATATGATGGCTTGGATATTTATGACGAGATATGCGGTACTGATGTTGCTGACTCTGAGACGCTGAAGCCTAGGGAGGACATACAATTCACAAAGGTGTATATGTCTACCTACGGAGAGAATAAAAACAGCAATGCTTTTGCAGGCAGTGCGGATAGTTCTGAGGTTTCTGAGAGTGCGGTCGACAGTGCAGACACAAGCTCGGAGATGTAAATTAATCATATCAATTAAAGCGAACGGGTGGATGCCTGTTCGCTTTTTATATTCACTGAAAATTCATTATTTATTTGTTTATTTCACTATAAATTTGTATTAAGCTCTGCTATACTACTCTTTAGAACATAAAGATTTTAACATTGTTTTCGTATGAACCAAGGCTTAAAATCAGAAGATTTTATACTTAATATAAGAATATGAAACATGAATTTATTATATTAGGCATGACGGCTTATATTGTAAATTACATTAATAACGTTAGCCGAGCCACAGTTCTTGACTTTATGAGCTTATTGTGGTAAACTTAAAACCAAGTCCATGTGTAAAAAAAATTCCGGCAGTGCCTGGATTTTATGTGCGTTGAGCTTGCAAGGGTGTTGGACGATATTAACGAATTTTTTTAGTAACAGAATAGGCAGGGAAGTCCTGTCTTTAAAATAGGAGGAAATTTTATGAGCGAATACAAGATCTACTCATTGCATATGGGTAAGGCAAAATGTGCTGTTGATTTGGGCGACGGCTCTGAGCGTGGAGAGTATGTAAATCAGGATTACATTCTTAACAAAATGGGCAGACCACACAGAAGCATAAGCCTTATGTACTGCTACTATCCGCTGGATAAGGAGTTCCCCGGAAGAATTTCTGAGGTAATGAAAGACGCAGATGTTTCTTTTGCATGGGATTATCCATATGATGATTATTTCACATACAAGGGCGGTCTTGAGGGCAACACAGAGGGCGAGCCTTTTACCTTCATGAGAGATGTAAGACGTCATGGACAGGACGTTACACTCACACTCACAGTTGACCCACACGTTTCAGACGAACAGCTTATCGCTATCGCAAATGACCTTAGACCTTTCGGCAGACTTCTTCTTAGAATAAACCATGAAGCTACAGGCAACTGGTTCTCATTCAACAAGAGATGCACTTATCAGGAAGTTGCTGATTTCTACTGCCGTTTCAATAAGATACTTAAAGAGCATGCACCAAACGTTTCTACTATTCTTTGTATCGGTGGCATTGAAGATCTTAACAAGAAAGAGATCGAAAAGGAAGCAGAGTTTTCACAGGCTGTCAAGGAGACAGACATCTGGTCTGTTGATAAGTACATGGCTCTTCACTGGGGTTGGCCTTATGACGTTGCTGAAAGAGGCGGCACAAGCCACAGCAGAAGCAAGGTCAAGGACATATACAATATGACAAAGCGTTCTTTTGAGAGATTCAAGGAGATAAACGGCGGCGTTACAAAGCCAATGGTAATGAGCGAGTTCAACGCTGACGGTGATGTTACAGGTCCATACGATCAGGCAGCAATGGTAAAGGAATTCTGCGATATGCTCAAAGCTGACGGTGAGAGCTGGTTCTCAGGATTTACTTTCTATCAGTTCAGAGACAGAGGACGTCTTGGTCTTGAGATTCAGGACCCTAACTATGCTGACTGCGGTATCGAGCAGCCTGTTATGAAGACATACAAGGAGATTATCCACGATGATTTCTTCAAGCCTGCAATGACAAGAGGCGACGAGGTTACACTGCCATGCACGCTTCGTTGGGGCGGTTCTGAGGACGCTGAGGGTCTTGAGATCCCTCTCCACTTTGAAAAGAATCCACACTTCTGCGAGGTTACATTTGATGATGATTCAAACATCATGATGGAGATAAACGGCAAGTGGTTCTATAAGTCACCTGAGGCAAAGACGATCGACCTTATGGCAGCTTTCTTTGAGAAGCCGCTGGAGGGTGAGGCTGATCTTACTCTCAGACTTTTTGCTCCTCCTGCAAGCGGTGAGAATGATCTGTCTATTGAGGACGGACTTATGAACAGCTACACAGAGATCAAGAAGCTTCCTGATATCCGTATCAGATTCGAACCTGTTGAGCTTTAATATCCAAAAATTTAAGGGACGGTTTTGCCGTCCCTTTTTGGTTTATAGGGTGACAAATAATGCAAACGGGACGTCGGGGGCGCCGTCCCCTACAAAGTACAAAGGTTGCATACTGTACAAAAAAAGCGTACAGTATACAACCTTTGTCTTTGTTATTTATCGTAAGGAGCTTGTCTTGCCATTATCTGCATTGCGGCTTTAAGACCGTCAACGGCGGCGGACATTATGCCGCCTGCATAGCCTGCACCCTCGCCGCAGGGATAGAGATTTTCCACTGAGAGAGATACCATATCTGCGTTTCGTGTAATGCGAACAGGGGAGCTTGTACGGGTTTCAGGTGCGGTGAGCATTGCACCTTTATCGCCGAAGCATTTCATTTTTCGTGAGAAATTCTGCAAGCCGCCCTCCAGCATATCAGTCACGAATTTAGGAAATACATCACGAAGCTCTGTCGCCTTACAGCCAAGTGCATAGGTGGGTGAAACCGTGCCTGCTATTTCAGGCTTGCCATCAAGAAATCCGCCAACTGTCGTGCCTGCGCCTTTATATGAGCCTGTGAGAGTATAAGCTTTTTGCTCTATAGACCGTGCGAAAGCCACTCCGTCAAGCGGGCAGTGGCCAAAGTCGTCAGGGGTAACGGCCACGACAACTGCGGCGTTTGCGTTTTCACCGTCACGGGCAAACTCGCTCATGCCATTTGTGACAGTGCCTCCGCTTTCGGAAGCTGACGGCACAACTGTACCGCCCGGACACATACAAAAAGTGTAAACACCTCTGCCGTTTTTATCACGCCATGAAAGCTGATATTCACCCTTTGGAAGCAGTGGATTGCCTGCATGGTCACCGTATAAGCTTTCGTCCACAGCCGCTTGCTTATGTTCTATTCTTGCGCCAACAGAGAACGGCTTAGGCTCCAGAAAGATGTTTTTGCACTGCAAAAGCTCAAAAGTATCCCTTGCGGAATGACCGATAGCAAGTATAAGGGCAGACACTTTTTCGTTTTTGTCACCTGCTGATATAGTCTGCACTTTGCCGTTAGCGATAGACAAATCAGTGAGGGCAGTGTCAAATCTTACCTCGCCCCCAAGCTCTATTATCCTTTTTCGGATAGCCGTGACGATATTTCGCAGATTGTCAGTGCCTATATGCGGTTTAGCTTTTGTGAGGATCTCTTTTGGCGCACCGAAATCCACGAAGCGTTCAAGAACATATCTGCAAAGAGGGTCTTTTATTCGTGTGGTGAGCTTGCCGTCAGAAAATGTGCCTGCACCACCTTCACCGAATTGCACGTTGCAATTGGCGTCAAGCTCGCCTGTGAGCCAGAATTTCTGTACCGATGCAGTACGTTTTTCCATTGAGCTGCCACGCTCTAAAATAATCGGTCTATAACCCTGCTCGGCAAGGGCAAGCCCTGCGAACATTCCCGCTGGTCCAAAACCTGCAATGACAACTTTGCCCTCTGCTTTTTCTGTGGATATGACAGGCTTGTAAACACTGCGCTCAACATAGGTCAGGGAAGTGTTCTTCTCACAAAGCTTCTTTTCAAGGTCGGCACTGTCAAGTGTCACGAAAACTGAGTGGACAAAGTGAATGTCGTTGCGCTTTCGTGCATCAAGAGAGCTTTTGTGTATCTCGCAGTCTATGGCGTGCTTTGAGGCACTGCCTAGCTTTTTCAGAGCGGTGGAGATAACTCCCTGCTCTGTTGCGTTAAGGGGGGAACTTATTTGATTTACTATTATTGGCATATATCCTCCTGCGTTTTTACCGAAAAATCGGGACGAATAGATCGTCCCGATAAAATTCTATTAGTCTGAAACAACTATCTGTATCTCGTTTTTGCCAAAACCCCAAACATTGTTATAGGTCGGTGAATAGATTATAGCCTCTCGAGCGTAAGAACCAGAGTCGATTATGTCGCTGAGATTGACCTCAGCGTATAAGTCGCTGTCTTTAAGATTGTTTATCACATCTTCAGGACCGTAGACCTTGACGTTTGTGAGCTTTTTTGTTTCTATCTCAGTGGACTTGCCTGACGGCTTGCCCGTTGTGATGATATGGTCTGATGTTATGGTGAACTCCTTCGAGGTGTATCCCTCTGAGTCAAAGGATACACGAACGTTTTCATCGCCATTCATATTGATCTCACCTGAGTTGAGAGGGATCTTGAAGCTGAACACCTTTGCAAGGTTTATCTCTGAAAGTTTTATGGAGCCGATAGTGAGCGTTTCTGTATCTGAGTCGTCAAGATTTGGCGATACCACAGAGATCTCTTCCTCGGAAAGCTTCAGTGGCAGTGAGCTGACATCAAAATTATCCGTACAATTAGAGATATCTACCTTTAGCTTTGCTGTCTTTTTCTTGTAGATAACAAAATTCACATCGACAGATTTTGTATCCTTGACTTCTATTTTAGATGGATCAACAACGTTGTCGTCATCGTCATAGAATACGATATCCTGTGTATTGATAGTCGTGTCCTCAGATATTTTCTTTGATTTTGAGATCTGTGCCACTGCTTTGCTTATGTTGTCAAGGTCATTTTTCGGACCTTCAACTGTTATCTCGCTTGGCGATGTGGTAGTTTCTTTAAGGATATAGCCCTCCTCAGCGCTTATGAGCGGGGCTTCTGCGGTGAGTGGGATAGTCTTTGTGGTAAGTCTGTCAAACTCCACAGAAACAGTGTCAGGGTTGACAGAAACTACAGTTACCTTGTCGGTGGAATGTGATGACTTGACATCAATGTCAAGGTCGTAGGTACCCTCTTTTGTTACGTCATCAAGATTGACAGTTGCCACAAGATCTGCGGCAGTATAGCTGCCTATCTCATAGTTCATGCCCTTTATCTCAACGTCTACGGAGATATCCTTATAGTTGAGTGCGGAAAGTCCTTTTTCTTTTGCCTGCGTTCCGTCAAGTGAGAACACAACAGGGACGTTTGTTATAGTCTTGTTTATTGTAGGATACTGAGTGATAGAAAGGGCGAACCATATTATTACAGCAATGATTATGGAAAGTATTCTCAGACCAAAGTCTGCACCATGGCGATTTTCTTTTTTAGCCTTTTTTACTTTTTCCATTTTGAAATCACCCTTCCTGCAAAAGAATTTTCTCTAATGGAATTAGCGTCCTTTTCAGGCAAAAGACGATTGTCCAGAAGTCTTTTCAGAGAGTCCTTTGAATATCCTCTGGTAAGCTCTCCGTTTTCGGCAACTGAGATGTTGCCTGTTTCCTCAGATACCACGACGACTATTGCGTCAGAGTTCTCGCTCATTCCGATAGCTGCACGGTGTCTTGAACCGAGTTGTTTGTTTATAAGTTCGTCTTTCTGCGGTCTTGGCAAGAAACAGCCTGCCGCAAGTATTATTCCGTCTCTGATTATTACAGCACCATCATGGAGCGGTGTATTCGGGAAGAATATGTTTCCGAATATTGCTGTTGACGGTATGCAGTTGAGTATCGTTCCTGTAGCTATCTGTTCACCAAGCTTTGTCTTTCTCTCACAGATTATAAGCGCACCTGTTTTGGTGGAAGAAAGACTTGCGGCAGAATCACATATAGCGTCAATAGCTTTTTTCCAATGTTCGGTGTTGTCGTCAGAGTCACTTGAGCTAAAGAAATTAAAGCCACCCAGACTTGTTCGTCCGACCTTTTCAAGAACACGTCTGAGTTCAGGCTGAAACATTATGATAAGAGCAAGGAAGCCCCACTGGAAGCAGATCTTCAGCAAAAATCTGATAGTTTGCAAATTAAAGAATACTGCAAGCAGGTAGCAGCCTATAAGTATAAGGATACCTTTTGTGAGCTGCTGCGCCCTTGTTTCGCGAATAAGCTTTATGCCGTGGAATATCAGAAAGGAGAGGATAGCAATATCGACAATGTCATTAAGACCTATTGATGTAAAAACGCCCCAAATAGCGTTTATAACATAAGCGATACTGTCAAGCATAGTTCACACCCTTTCGATAATTTCTGTAAATGTAATGAAAAAAACAAAACAAATACAGATGATTTTATATATATTAATAGTATATCATATTTTTTCACAAAGTACAAGGGTTGAACAAGATTTTTTTTAATAAAAAGCGGACCTTTTTCAGTCCGCTTCTATATCAGCTCTCTTTTGGCAGATAAAACCTTCCTGAGAGTTTTTGTGTTTTTACTTCGTTTATGAAGGCTTTCGGATCGGCTTCTTTTACAGCGTGTATGACCTTTTTGGTCTGTGCCGCTGATACTACTGAATAGACGATCTGTCTTTCGCAGTGCTCATAAGACCCCTCGCCGTCAAGTATGGTCGCGCCATGCTGGCTCACTGCATAAATAGCGTCTGCTATCTCTTTGGGCTTGTTTGTTACGATAAGCAAGGTGCTTTGCTGGAATTTTTTGTAGAGCATATGCAAAACAGTTGTTGAAGCATATTGAAAGATGATAGAATACAGTGCTTTGTCCCAGCCGAACATAAAGCCTGCAACACACAATATGACCGCATTGAAGCCAAGTATAACATTGAAGGTGTCCATATTGCTTTTTTCTGAAAGATAAATGGATATAAAGTCCGTTCCACCTGATGTTGCGCCACGATTAAGACAGAGGCTAATGGCAACGCCGTTTATCATTCCTCCGAAGATGCTTATGAGAAGCACGTCCTGGGTGATTATGTGGTCGGGGATAAGGTCGGTGAAAAAGCTGTTGAGCAGTATCATCACGCAGGAAAAAGCCGTGAACTTTTTGCCGATAAATCTGAAACCGATATATACGGGGATTATGTTCAGAGTTATGTTTATGATGCTGAACGGAAGCATTATGCCTGCAAGCTGTTTCACTGCACGCTGTATGAGTATGGACATTCCTGTCATTCCGCCTGGGTAAAGACCGCCTGTGTTTACAAAGGTCTTTGTGTTTAGCGCCATCAGAAAGGCGGCGACAGTCACGGCGATAATTGTGAAAATGTCTTTTCTGATATCTTTTTTCATGGCTTTGCCACTCCTTTCATATGTCAGCAATTATTCTCCTTTAAGCTCGGCAAATTTTTTCTGCATGGTAGGGTTATTTTTGGTAAGGCTCTTGATAGTGAGAGCGTCAGCCTTTTTATTAGCAAGGCGCAGATTGTTTTCTGATGAAATAAGATTTTCTTTTATCTTTGTGAGATGTGCTATAGACTTGTCTATTTCTGTGATAGCTTCGCCAAAACGTCTGCTTGCAAGTTCATAGTTTCGGGCAAAGCCCTCCTTGAAAGTGTTGATGTTTTGCTCAAACATTGTGATGTCGATATTCTCGTTGCGCACCTTTTCAAGCTCTTCCTTATAGGAAAGGGTATTCATGGCGGCATTTCTCAGTATGGTGATTATCGGTATAAAGCACTGAGGTCTGACTACATACATTTTATCATAAGCATATGAAACATCTGTGATGCCTGCGTTATAAAGCTCGCTGTCGCTTTCCAGAAGTGAAACAAGTACAGCGTATTCGCAATTTTTCTGATGTCTGTCCTTGTCCAGCTCCTTGAAGAAATGCTCGTTCTTTTTCTTGGTGGAGGTGGTGTCCTGCTCGTTTTTCATTTCAAACATTATGGATATTATCTCCACACCGTTTTCATCACATTCACGGTAGATAAAGTCGCCCTTGCTTCCTGAGCTTGCATCGTTATCCTTGTCAAAATAAGCGTTTCTGAATGCGGTAGCTCTTATCTTGTTGAACTCGTTCATGCAGTGCTGTTCAAGGCTCTCGCCCACCATTTTTGTAGACAGACGGCTTTTTAGGTCTTTGTAGTATGCGATAGCTTCGTCCTTACTTTTTATCTGTGCATTAAGCTCTGCGATAGTGGAATTTTTCTCACTTTCCACTTTTGAAAGTGCAGTGGTAAGCTCCAAAGCCTTTTCAGTATCCTTATTTTTGATATCCGTTTCAAGACGTGTTATCTCCGCTTTATATTCATTTTCTGACTTTTGCATTTGCAGAGTATGCTCAGAATTGAGCTGCTGTATCTGCATATCACGCTGGGATATCTCCTGCCTGAGCTTATCCTTTTCGCTGTTGAATTGCGATCTTGCTTTCTCCACAGCCATTGATATGGCAAGTTCTTTTTCTGTGGTCATAGATTTGGTCTGAGCGGTAAGCTGTGCGATAAGCTTTTCGTTGTGCGATATCTGCTCTTTGAGCTGTTCAAGCGTTTTTTCATACTCGGCTCTTGTGCTCTCCTGCGCCTTTGTGACAGCAAGTGTCTTTTCACTCTCACCGTTAGCCGCAGCCGCTTTCAGCTTTTGTATCTCCATATCCTTATCATTGACAGCCTTTGTATACTTGCTGTCAAAATCAAGCTTAGCAAGCTTCAAAGCCTTGTCTTTTTCATCAGCCACACGCTTGTCAAGCTCTTTATCAAACTCAGCCGTTTTTACCTGAGCCACGATAGCCGCATAGCCCTGCTCATCAACTTTGAATACTTCTCCACAGTGGGGACATTTTATTTCAGACATTTTATGTACCTCCGATTTTTTGTTTTTTCTTTAATATGATTATACCATATTTTATTCTCCTATACAAGAAATGAAGAAGATTTTTTTACGACAAAAAAGCAGGAACGTAAAAATCACGCTCCTGCCAATTTGTTGAAAAGTCCAACAGTTAGCGAGTGACCAAAGGTTGCCCCTACATAAAATAGCTACGTCATTTGTAGGGGACGGCGCCCTCGACGTCCCGCTTGCTTGTTTTTTTCAGCACTCTCAGCAGGAACGTAAAAATCACGCTCCTGCGAAAATTTAGCCGAGTATTTTCTTTATATCTTCTTCAGGGGTGCTGATAGGTGTAAGCTGGAACTTATCCACCAAAATGTCAAGCACGCCCTTTGAAACGAATGCAGGGAGGGTCGGTCCGAGGTAGATGTTCTTTATGCCCAATGAAAGCAGGGTGAGAAGTATGCACACTGCCTTTTGCTCATACCATGAAAGCACAAGTGTCAGCGGCAGATCGTTCACTCCGCAGTCGAACGCCTCGGCAAGTGCAAGGGCTATCTTTATGGCTGAGTATGCGTCATTGCACTGTCCGCAGTCAAGTATCCTTGGTATGCCGTCGATAGTGCCAAGATCCATATCGTTTATGCGGTATTTTCCGCAGGCAAGGGTGAGGATAAGACTGTCAGGCGGTGTGAGCCTTGCGAAGTCTGAATAGTAACTTCTGCTCGGTGACGCACCGTCACAGCCGCCTATGAGGAAGAAGTGCTTTATCCTGCCCTCTTTCACAAGGCTTATTATCTTTTCGGCATTTGACAGCACTGCGTTGTGTGCAAAGCCTGTTGTTACTGTGTGACCGCCGTTCATGCCTGTCATTTCTCTGTCCTCGTCATAGCCGCCGCACTCAATGGCTTTTTCTATAACAGGCGTAAAATCCTTGTCGTCGCCAATGTGCACAAGCTCAGGATATGACACGATAGATGTGGTGAAAACTCTGTCGCAGTAGCTTTGACGGACAGGCATTATGCAGTTTGTTGTGAAAAGTATCGGTGCAGGGATATTGTGAAATTCCGACTGCTGATTTTGCCAGCCTGTGCCGAAATTGCCCTTTAGCTGCGGATAGGCTTTGAGCTTTGGATAACCATGGGCAGGGAGCATTTCACTGTGAGTGTAGATATTCACTCCTTTATTTTTGGTCTGCTCAAGGAGAAGTTTCATATCGTGCAGGTCATGTCCGCTCACGACGATAAAAGGCCCTTTTTCAATGGTCAGTGGAACTTCTGTAGGGACAGGGTCGCCGTATGCGTCAGTGTTTGCGGCGTCGAGAAGCGCCATACATTTCAGGTTCACATTGCCTGTTTCGAGCACCAGTCCCAACAGCTTTTCAGGGTCGTTCTCACTGCCTATGGCACGCAGAGCCTTGTAGAAAAAGCTTGTCACCTCGCTGTCAGTTTTGCCAAGTGCCTGTGCGTGATAAGCATACGCCGCCATACCCTTTATTCCGAAGAGGATAAGTGATTTCAGCGAGCGGATATCCTCATGATCGTTCCACAGTTTTTTCATGTCGTAGTCATCAAACTTCTGAGAGTTGATGCGGTTTCGCTCAATGTGTATCTCCTCTGTGAGCTGTTTTATGGTGACATTATTGAAGTTCACGTTCGTGATAGTCGTAAAAAGCCCTTTGAGTATGAGCATATCTGTTTTTTCAGTTGGCGAGCCATTTTCTGCGGCGTTTGCAAGGGCGATAAGTGCACCGATAAGCTCGTCTTGATAAACTGCTGTGTCGGCTTTTTTGCCGCATACGCCTACTTTTCCGTCACAGCCTGTGTTGTGTGCAGTCTGCTGACACTGGAAACAAAACATATCTTTCATTGGTAAGACCTCCGTATATTTGTGATAGGTCTATTATGTACCGATATGTGAAATTTATTCCTGCGTTTTATGAGAAAAACAGCCTAACAGCCAGTGCAGAGAATACAAATCCCATAAGGTCTGAAAGGCACGCCGCCGCAAATACTGAGGGATAAGCCTTTTGTTTTATGGCTGAAAAATATACTGCTATGGTGTAGAATGTGGTTTCCGTTGACCCCATTAAAACGCTTGCCACACGTCCGCTGTAGCTGTCAGGGGAAACGCTTGAAAGAATGGTTTCAAGGCAGGCGAGTGCGCCGCTCCCTGAAATGGGTCTGACTATGGCAAGGGGTATGCACTCTTCCGGAAAGCCTAGAAAAGTGGTCACAGGTCGGAGCAGTTTTGCTATAATATCAGCCGCACCTGACGAGGTGAACATTCCCACTGCTGTCATAAGCAGAATGAGCATTGGTATCAGCCCCACGGCGATTTTGAGGTTTTCAGTCGCACCCTCGCAGAACACATTCACTATATCCACCTTTTTCACAAGCCCATAGCAAAGTATAAAAACCATAAGCGCAGGCACGAAAAGGTCACCGAAATTCATGGCGTTCGTCCTTTCTGAGGTTGAGGGCATAGACCATAAGATAGCCTGCGGTCACGGAGATAAGGGAGGAGAAAATGATAGCAGGCGTTACGTCAAAGGGGGATACTGCACCGTGTTCAAGGCGCATTGCCGCAATGGTGGAGGGAATAAGCTGAATGGAAGCTGTGTTAAGCACCACAAGCATAGAAATGCACTTCTTTCGTGCCGCAGGCGGAAGCTTCTGCATGGCTTTCACGGCGGCTATGCCTGAGGGTGTGGCGGCATTGCCTAATCCTAAAAGGTTTGCGGTCAGGTTCATTGTCACGGCATTCATGACCTCGGGGCAGTGTGCGGCATCTCTGAATAGTAGCCTTGTGACAGGGGATAGCATACGGGCAATGACCGCTGTTATGCCAGCCTTTTCACATATCTTCATAAGTCCGCCCCAAAGACACATCGAGCCACTCAGGTATATGACAAGCTCCACCGCTTTGTTACAGCCTTCAAGAGAAGCCACTGATACTGCTGTCATGTCGCCTTTAAGAAAACCGCATAACAAGGCGGATAGGGACAATATAACAATTATTACGCTTAATATAATTAACACTCCTTTCAGTTAGTATTCATATCAAGTTAATATATAAAAAACTTTGACAATAAGTGTGAAATTTTGGTGATAACGCTTGACAAATGTAATTATGTTTGTTATAATATGTTTATCATAAGATTTATGTTAAATGAAATACTATTTTTGTGTTTCAAATTAATTTAAAGGGGATTGATTTTATGAAATCTACAGGAATTGTAAGAAAAGTTGACGAGCTTGGAAGAATAGTTCTTCCTATCGAGCTCAGAAGAACCTACGACCTTGCTGTTAAGGACGCTATCGAGATCTATACAGATGATGACAAGATCATTCTGAAGAAGTTCCAGAGAACTTGTATCTTCTGCGGAAGCGGTGAAGAGTGCGTTGAATACAAGGGCAAGACAATTTGTGCAGCTTGTATGGCAGAGCTCAAGGGTGAAGCTAAGTAATTACATATTTGTAGTAATATTATGAAACAGACAGGACGGACATGAAAGTGTTTGTCCTGTTTTTATTTTATGTGATAGAAAAAGCGTGTATGCAAAAAACATACACGCTTTTTTTATATTATAAGCTTTTTGAAATCATCTTCGCTGCCATTAAATACCGTCATGTGGAGATATTCGCCGCTTTCATAGAATGAGAATTTTACACGGTTGGTATAAGTCCAAAACGTCCAATCCATATCCTCGTCAGGCTTTGAAAACAGGCTCTCATACCATATCTTGTCCTTGTTAAATCTGCTGTCTGAAGCAACGATGTTTTTGTACGTCCGTTCTGTGCAGTATATGACAGGTCTTACGCCGTATTGCTTTTCTATCCTGTCGCAGAAGTCTGCAAGGTTATCTGCGGCTTCGTAATAGTCAGGGGGCAAAAGTCTGTAAAGCCCTCTCAGTCTTACCTCCACTGCAGGGATAAGCCTGCCGCTTAGATCCTCGCCCACAGCATTTATGAAATGCTCTGCCTGCTCAGTGCCGTCAGTATCAAGCTCAAGCACATGATATGCTCCCACTGATATATCAGTGTCCTTTGAGCCGTTCCAGTTGTCACGGAACGCACCGTCCTCAAAGGTAGTGCCTTTGGTGGCTCTTATATAGGCGGTCTGGATATTCTGCTTAGCAAAACTCTTCCAGCGTATCTCGCCCATTGACTCTGTTACAACAGGTCCTCTTATTGGATAGTCACGCTTTTTCGGCTCATTGAACCACAGTCTGCCTGTATACAAAAGCACAGAAAGGTTTATCACAAGCACAACTGCACACAGTATTATCAGCCGTTTTACGAGCTTTTTCAGAAATCTGTGACGCGGCTTTTCTTCCTCGTAGACCTCGTAATTTGTGTAGTTTGAAAGGTCACGATCGTCATACTCGCTGTCTATTTTGTTTATAGCTTCCTTGTCAAGCTTGAATTTCTTGCTGCGTTTCATTAGCAGTATCCTCTCGGTTAAATTCCTCAGAATTTGCGATAAGCTCCGCAAAGGTATATGTGTCAAGCTTGTTCCTTACCATTTCAGATATCTCGTTAAAAGCTTTCTGATAACAGCAGATACCGTCTGCACCTCTGTTGCAGGTGCAGTCTGGGGAAAGACATCTTGAAAAATAATATGTACCCTCTATGGCTTCAAGAACGTCTTTCAAGGTAAGCTGTGCAGGGTCTTTATTTATGATATAGCCCCCCTGCGTGCCTTTATATGACTTCACTATATCAGCCGCAACAAGCTTTCTCAGTATCTTCAGCGCAAATCGAAGTGTAACGCAGGCATCATTGGAAATGGTTTTTGCGTCCATTTTGTCTTTTTCGCGGCATAGAACGGATACTATTCTTACTGCGTAATCCGCCTCAAGTGTTATAAACATTTATTTCCTCCGAAACTTAGTCAAGATAATCTCTTACCTTGTTGCTCCTGTTAGGGTGACGGAGCTTTCTGAGAGCCTTTGCCTCTATCTGACGTATTCTCTCACGGGTAACGTTGAACTGCTGACCTACTTCTTCAAGAGTTCTTGAACGTCCGTCCTCAAGACCAAAACGCAGTCTGAGCACCTTCTCTTCTCTCTCTGTAAGAGTGGAAAGCACCTGATTTATCTGCTCTTTAAGAAGCACAAGTGAAGCGGCTTCTGCCGGAGCCGGAGCGTCATCATCAGGGATAAAGTCGCCAAGATGTGAGTCCTCCTCCTCACCGATAGGTGTTTCAAGAGAAACAGGGTCCTGAGCGATACGCATTATCTCTCTTACTCTTTCAACGCTCATATCAAGCTCTTTTGCTATTTCCTCAGGTGACGGATCATGACCGTTCTTGTGGAGAAGCTGTGAGGATACTTTCTTTACCTTTGTGATAGTTTCTACCATGTGTACAGGTATTCTGATAGTTCTTGCCTGATCGGCGATCGCTCTTGTTATAGCCTGTCTTATCCACCATGTGGCATATGTGGAGAATTTGAAGCCCTTTGTATAGTCAAATTTTTCAACGGCTTTGATAAGACCCATGTTTCCTTCCTGGATAAGGTCAAGGAAGCTCATTCCTCTGCCCACATATTTTTTTGCGATAGAAACAACAAGTCTGAGGTTTGCTTCTGCAAGTCTTTTTCTTGCTTTTTTAGCGTCCTTTTCATTGCCGCTAGACATCTTTTCTGCAAGCTGTATCTCCTCCTCGGAGGTAAGAAGCGGCACTCTGCCTATTTCCTTAAGGTAGATCTTAACCGGGTCGTCGATAGCGATCCCGTCAGTTGAAAGGGAAATATCAACGCCGTCCTGATCCAGATCGTCTTCCGGGTTTACCATGTCAAGGCTGTCATCGGTGATGATATCATCAATTATCTCAATATTATTTGCGGCACAGCTATCATAGAAGCTGTCCATTTGCTCGACGTCATAGTCGAGCTTTTCAAGAGCGTCAGTTATCTCTTTTGTAGTGAGCTTGCCTGTAGTTTTGCCGTGTTCCATAAGGTTATCAAGTATCTGTTTCTTGTCTGTCATTTCAAACACTCCAATCTCAATTTTTACATCGGTTGATCTTTGCTAATTCTTTTTGCGCATTTCTTCAAGCTTTTTGAAAAAGTCATCGTCGGATATATCCTCCTGTTTCTCCTTCGGCTTGTAGTTTAAAAGCACATTTATATAATCCTCAGAGACCTTGGCGTCAATGCCCAGTTCGCTGTATTTTTCCAGTATCTCCGTTATCTTACCCACTTCCTCGGGTGAAAATTCACCATTAAAAGATGATACAGAGCAATCCTGCAAATCGGTTATCTTGCTCGTCAGGCTTTCGTAAACACGCCTATTGAAGCTGGTAACGAATTTGTCTGGCGGAAGCCTTTTGAGAACATCTCCGCAGGCGTCATGATTATTGTAGAGATAATATATGATACCCGCTTCGGCGGCGGATTCTCGTCTGTGTTCATTGGCTTCGGGGTTTATGGTGTCACGCTTGTCAGCGAAGGTTATAGTGCGAGTCCATTCCTTTTTGCTATACTGATAGCGACGGTTTTTAAGTATAGCATTAAGTTCTGCATTGACAGTTGTGATGCTCACATTCTGTTCAGCCGCCACCTTTTTTGCGTATATCTCACGCTCAGTAGGGGAGCTTATATCCGCAAGAACTTTATAGGCTTTTTTGAGATAATCTATCCTGCCTATATCAGTGTCCATATCAATGCCGTCTTTGCATTTTTCAAGCTCAAACTCTATTGCACCGTCTGATTTTTTCAGCAAATGGCGAAAGTGGTCTGCTCCGAATTTGTTTATGTACTCATCAGGGTCTTTTGCACCGTTCATTTTGATAACGGTGGTCTTAAGACCGGTTTCACCTAGAATTTTTATTGCTCTCGTTGTGGCTTTCTGACCTGCGCCGTCTGCGTCATAGCATATGACAACGTTGTCTGCATAGTTGGATATTATCTTCGCCTGCTCAGGGGTGAGCGCAGTTCCGCAGGAAGCTACGGCATTCTCAAAGCCTGCCTGATTAAGAGATATAACATCAAGATTACCCTCGCACAGAAGAATGGTCTTATCTTTCACTGCGGCGTTTTTGGCGAAGTTCATGGAGAAAAGAAATCTGTTTTTTGAATACACAAGGGTATCTTTTGAGTTAAGGTATTTTCTCTTATCGTCAGGTGTGAGCGCTCTTCCGCCAAAGCCCACTATATGACCTGCAAGGTCGATAAAAGGGAACATTGCACGATTTACGAAGAAATCAAACGTATTTCGGGTATTCTTCTGTGAACGTGAGATAAGCGAGCCTTGCTCCAATTCTTCCTCGGTGAAGCCCTCAGAGAGCATATAGCTTTTCAAGGCAGACCAACTGTTTGGAGCAAAGCCCATTCCATATTTCTTTATGGTTTCAATACTGAGCTTACGTTTGTTTATAAGATAGTCAAGACATTCCTTGCCCTGTGGTGTCTTTAGCTGATGATAGAAAAACCTTGCGGCTGTTTTATTCATTTCATAGAAGCGCTTTCTGGTATCGGTGCGCTTGCTGTCATAGCCGTTATCCTCCGGAAGCGGCACTCCGCCACGTTCTGCAAGGAGCTTGACAGCTTCCCAATAGTCCAGATTATTGTACTTCATTGTAAAAGTGATAACATCTCCGCCTGCTCCGCAGCCAAAGCAGTGAAAATACTCTTTGTCAGGGTGAATATGGCAGGACGGGGTTTTTTCGTTGTGAAAAGGGCAGAGGCAAACATAATCTCTGCCTGTTCTTTTGAGGGTGACGTAGCTGCTCATGACCTCTGCGATAGGGTTGGCAGCTTTAAGTCTTTCTATAAAATCTATAGGCAGCGGCAAATTTCTTCCTCCTTGGGTATGCGCTAATACTTTGTCCACCCCAATGGGATAAACAGATTTTTAAAGGTCTCAATAGCAAAGCCGTCTGTCATGCCTGATATGTAATCGCAGATAGCACGGTCAATTCCGAACTGATAGGCGAGATTCATATAAAAGGCAGGCAGCTTTTCTATATGATGAACATAGTAGTCATAGAGCTTTGCTATCATGTCTTTAGCTTTGACTTCTTCTGATTTGCACTTTGGATTTGTGTACACAAAGTCAAACATAAATCTATGCAGTGCAGTGTAGGCGTCACTCACTTCGCCGTCCATATGCAGGCTTTCGGCTCCGCCCTTGATAAGCGAGGTCACAAGAGTGGTTATCCTCTCAGACTTGGATCCGCCAAGAACCTTTGTGATGTTTTTCGGGATATCCTCCTCGGTCATAATGCCTGCACGAACGGAATCGTCGATATCGTGATTTATATAGGCGATAACGTCTGCAAATCGCACAACATAGCCCTCTTTCGTGTCGGCTATCATGTTAGTGTGCTTTAATATTCCGTCACGGACTTCTTCTGTGAGGTCAAGACCCTTGCCGTCTTTTTCCAAAATATCCACTACACGCAGGCTTTGCTCATAGTGGTGAAAGCCGTCAGGGCTAAGCTCGTTGAGAGCCCTTTCTCCTGCATGACCAAAAGGCGTATGACCAAGGTCATGACCCAGTGCGATAGCTTCGGTGAGATCTTCGTTGAGCCGCAAAGCCCGTGAGATAGTCCGTGCGATCTGACTTACCTCAAGGGTATGAGTAAGTCGTGTTCTGTAATGGTCGCCTGCAGGGGACAGATAGACCTGAGTTTTATGCTTCAGCCGTCTGAAAGAGTTGCAGTGAAGTATCCTGTCACGGTCACGCTGGAAACACGTCCTCAGCGGACAAGGTTCGCAAGGCTCTTTACGCCCTTTTGAATCAACAGACAAGCAGGCGTTTTCGCTCAGAAATTGTTTTTCAAACAACTCGGTTTGTTCTCTCGGCAGCACAAAAATTCCCCCTTACAGTATATAAAACATACTAACTCTATATAATATATACTATAATAGTTCAAAAAAGCCTTTATTTTTACATAAAGGCTGAATGTTTTTGTATAGTCGCACAAATTTCACGCAAAATCAGCAAGAAGATTTGTTTCTTCTGACAATTCAAGCTTGCCGCAGGATATATCCGTAAGCTGTTTTTTCAGCTTATCTGATAATTCAGACTTCACAAGAAATACAAGGTTTACAGAGTCGGCAAAGTCCTCTTTTTCCATTATCACGCCATATTCAGGCAACGCATAGCTGACCTTGCCATAAAGTGTATAGTCGCAGGAAAAGGATATTCTTGAACACTCGCACATTTCCATTTTTCTTGCAGCGTTCACCGCCATTGAACAGCCCTGAGAATAGGCTCTGGTAAGACCGCTTGCCCCCAAAAGTATTCCACCGAAATATCGTGTCACCACCACACAAACGTCTGTAAGCCCGGATTTGTTTATTACATCAAGCACAGGCACTCCGCCTGTACCCTGTGGCTCACCGTCGTCGCTGTATCGTGAAACGTTTCCCTCTCTCACCACATAGGCATAGACGTTGTGTCTTGCCTTGCGGTTTTCGGCTTTTATCCTGTTTATAAATGCGACAGCCTCATCAGCGGTGCTGACAGGTGCGATATGCCCGATAAATTCGGACTTTTTCTCCGTAAAGCTCGCCTGAGCTTCCTCATAGATTGTTGTATATCCCATTTGGCTTCCTCATATAAAAGAAAAAAGGAACGGAATTATCCGTTCCCTTTGAAAATTAGTCAAGATTAAATCTCTTCTTGAATCTGTCAACACGTCCGCCTGTATCTACGAGCTTCTGCTTACCTGTGTAGAATGGGTGGCACTTAGAACAAATTTCAACCTTGATATCCTTCTTTGTAGAACGAGTATGGATAACATTACCGCAAGCGCAAGTAATTGTTGTTTCCTCATACTTTGGGTGAATTCCTTCTCTCATTTGACTTCCTCCTTCCAAACTAAAATTATGACTCATAGAAGCCCATCATTTCAGTTTAGACAGTAGTTCTATGTAGTATTTATCAATATGCTGAACAAATCAGCTTAATTATTATACCATTATATACGTCACTTGTCAAGCACTTAACACTTTTTTTACATTTATCCTGCTCATTTCGACAAAACAAAAAGGCAACCCATTGGCTGCCCTTTGCTTGTGTAAAAATTTTGGAGAGGATGAAACGAGCTAAGAGTTTGATCTTAGTGTTTACATTCTTTTTTTCTTTCTCTGTTCTACATTACATATTATAGCCTTTAGGGGCTGTAACTTCAAGAACAGACAAGTTACATTTCACTACAATACTGTTACAAATTATTTCAATTTGTAACTTTAAAATAACCTTAAATTTTTCTCAAAGCAGGCTTATTATTCGTGGTCAACTCCGTATGCTGCACGGTATTCCAGCATTTTGTCAAGATACTCTTTGCCCTCAACAACACCGTCCTGAATAGCCTTGATAATATCGTTGATGTTTACGATAGAGTATACCTTTACGCCAAAGTCTTTATAAGCCTGTTCAACAGCTGAAAGGTCGGTGTCAAGAGCCTTTTCCATTCTGTCAACTGTTATCACCATGCCTGTTACGTTTACGTCTGCGGCACTTTTGAGCTTTGGCATTGACTCTCTGAGAGCCTTGCCTGATGTCATAACATCGTCGATGATTATTACCTTTTCTCCGTCTGCAAGCTTCTTTCCAACGAACATTCCGCCCTCGCCGTGATCCTTAGCTTCCTTTCTGTCAAAGCAGTAAGAAACGTCAATGCCATACTTTGTTGCAAGCGCGATAACGGCTGAAACAGCAAGAGGGATACCCTTATATGCAGGTCCGAAAAGTGTTTCAACAGGTATTTTGTTGTCAGCTATGCAATCAGCGTAAAAGCCGCCCAGCTTTGCAAGCTGTTCGCCTGTTTTATAGTTTCCGCAGTTGATGAAATACGGAGCTTTTCTGCCGCTTTTAAGAGTGAAGTCGCCAAATGTGAGAACTCCGCTGTCTACCATAAATTTTATAAATTCTTCCTTGTAGGTCATATTGAACTTCCTTTCAATTATGTTACTTTGATTATACCACATTTTTCACGGCTTTGCAAGGTTTTTTTGTCTGCCGAACATAAGTCCGTGAGAGCCTGTGGCAAGGCAGAAAACGCCGTGTTCACGCATATCTCCGCATATTGAGTGTATAACGCCGTATTGCTGTCTATCGGTGTTTATACGTGCGAAGCTTTCGCCCAGATCATCAGAAATATAAAAGCCGTATTCGCCACTGATATTTCCTGTGACATACATTGCAGGAGTTTCTTCAAGCCCTTTTCCAAAGCCTACGCAGTTAATCCTGTTCTCAGGGAGAATATCGCTTATCTGCACGCTGTCACTCTTTATCTCGAAGCGGTAAAGTCCTTTTATGCCGTTTGCAAGCCAGAATACTCCGCTTTTATCTGGCTGTCTTGAAAGCTGATAGTGAGCGTATCGTGGACACTTTATGTCCGTTTTTATGGACACTTCTCTGAAAGTTGCACCTTTGTCACGGCTGATGTAAAGCCCCAGATTTTCTCTTTCTGCTATGGCGAAGAAAAGATCGCTGTTGTAATAGTCTGAGAAAATTTTTACGTTGTGTTCATCTGCTGAGTTTCCACTGCTGTCCGTAAAAATGGACTTTTGCCATGTTTTTCCCTCATCGTCGGTATAGCAGACAGCCTTGTTAGAAAAGCCTCTGCCGCCTGCAACAGCCCACATTATGCGTTTGCCGTCGGCAGATATCGCTGTCCAACCTGAGTCTACATTAGGCTTTTCGATGTTGTCAAGCTTTTTGTCTATAAACTCAGAAAGCCCACGGGGCATGGGAAGTCTTTCCCACGTTGAACCGCAATCTTTGGATAAGATCAGACCGCCTTTTGTTTTGCCCGTCCAGTTGCCACGGGGAGTTGCGACTATGTATTCTGGTCTTTGGAGTGTGAAGTCTGCGTTTAGGCAGGTGATGTAGCGGTCTCCTTTTTCGTTTGCAAAGGAATTTTCGCACTCACTGTCATAATCTTCAAAGGCAAAGCCGCCAAGGTCGCCAATGATATCTATAATGCGATTCCTGCCATGGGGAGTGGTGTATACATTAAGGTGAACAGTTTCCTCGATGCCCTCGCAGAATGGTTTGACAAGCACATCTCCGCTTGCAAGACCTGTTATCATGAACAGACCTGTGCCTGTGTTGAACAAGGCTGTGTCGCTGTCAAAAGGCGAAAGCTTTATGTCGCTTATCCAGTGGACACAGTTTCCGCCGCCGTTGTATGAAGGCTTCATGTATGGGATATTCCAATCGAAGCGGCTGTAGTCAAGACCGTTCATTATTATCTGCCAGCTTTCACCGCTGTCGGTGCTTGTATAGATCATATCTCCGCCATTTTTTCGGCAGACAGTTGATAGCAAGAGCATTTTGCCGTTGGAACATATTCCGCTGTAGCCGCATGGGATATGGTCCTCGGGGGTGATGTCTTTGTCAAAAACAGTCACTCCATTTTCGATGCGGTATCTGTATACCTTGCCGCCTGAAAGCGAGCCTGTGTCGCAGGCATAAGCACCCATGCCGCCGTAGAATACTTCTCCGCTTGAAGCGAAAGTGATGTATATATATCTGCTGTCGCTGGTGATACGCTGTGGCACGAAGCCATAATAGGAGGAGTTTTCGTATTTCACAGGGTCGGGGGCGGTGAGGGGAACGAAGCTTTTCAAGCCGTCTGTGGAGCAATACAGAGTGTGACCTCTTGTTACACCGTCAGGGGAGTTTGCTTCACCTGAACAGCCTGCGATAAAAAGTTTGCCCTCACTGTCTGTCCATATAAGCGAGATGTTTTTCTCACCAAACAGGTCTATGCTTTGCCAGCTTTCGCCCATATCCTCAGAATAGATAATACCTGCGGTCTGAGAGCCAAAATACAGCCTGCCGTTTTTGTAAATAAGTCTGTCACCTGTGGCTCTGCCAACTTCGTTTCCGTGAACGCTGCATGGCAGTGTCTTTTGTATTATATTTTCTCCCATGTCATCAGATATGCAGAGATAATTTGAGCGTTTATCTCCGCAGGTGAAAAACAGCTTATTTGGGTCGTTTTCGTCAAGGGCTATTGCAAGGGGATAGGTCTGTGCAGGGTCGTCTGCGGTAACTTTGTCTGCCAGATAGACCCAAGTTTGTTTATCAAAGTCATAGCGATAAACGCCACCGATGTCGGTGCGTATATAAAGCGTTCTGCTGTCGGTGGGGTGGAAAGTGATACCTGTCACAAAGCCGCCTCCGCCTATTTTCAGATTGCCATATTCGTATTTGATAGGTGAAAGAATTTTCATATATTTCTCCGTTACCATTCGATAGTAGAAACGTCAACAGGGTCTTTATTTATCTCGACCTTATCCACCTTGCTGTTTTTGACGGTTATAACTCTGTCAGCCATTGGTGCGATAGCGGAGTTGTGGGTGATGACTATAACTGTCACACCGTCATTTCGGCAGGTATCTTGCAAAAGTCTGAGGATATTTTTACCTGTGTTGTAATCAAGAGCGCCCGTTGGTTCGTCGCAAAGAAGAAGCTTAGGATTTTTCGCCAATGCTCGTGCGATAGAAACACGCTGCTGCTCGCCGCCTGAAAGCTGTGAGGGGAAGTTGTTCATTCTGTCCTCGAGTCCCACTTTTTTCAGCACTTCTTCAGGCTGTGAGGCATGTGCGCATATCTGTGTGGCAAGCTCTACATTTTCCTTAGCAGTAAGATTATTCACAAGGTTATAGAATTGAAAAACAAAGCCTATGTCATATCTGCGGTATGTTGTGAGCTGCTTTTTATTAAAAGTGGCAATGTCCTTGTCGTCAACAAGGATCTTGCCCTCATCGCAGGTATCCATGCCGCCGAGCATATTAAGTATAGTAGTTTTTCCTGCACCGCTTGCGCCCACGATAACGGCAAATTCGCCTTTTTCTATCTCAAATGAAACACCGTCTGCGGCATTTATGGTTATCTCGCCCATTTTGTATCTTTTATAAACGTTCTCGAATTTTACAAAGCTCATAGTCTGCACCCCCATATTGTCTTTACGTTATTGTATCACAATAATATGAACATTTCAAGGGCTTTTGCTACTTGAAATGGTGGAAGTGATATGTTATAATTGTATCTGAAACAGGCGTGAGCCTCACATTTTGACAAGGAGAGATATAAATGGAATTTCAGAAGCTTATTGAAAGCAGAAGAAGCATAAGAAAATATGACGGCAGTAAAAAGGTAACAAAAGAGCAGATAGAAACGCTTATAGCTGCCGCAACAGAAGCACCATCGTGGAAAAACTCTGAAACTGCAAGGTATTACTGCGTTCTCAGCGACGAGATGACAAAGAGGGTAAGAGAGGAGTGCTTGCCTGGATTTAACAGAGAAAGGTCTGAAAATGCGGCGCTTCTTGTAACGACTTTTGTACATACAAGAGCAGGTTTTGACAAAGAGGGTGATCCTGATAATGAAGTCGGCAATGGCTGGGGATTTTACGATCTTGGTCTGCACAATGAGATACTTCTTCTCAAAGCGGCTGAGCTTGGCTTAGGCTCGCTTGTAATGGGCATCAGGGACGGAGAAAAGCTCCGTGAGGTGCTTGAAATACCTGAAAGCGAGATCGTAGTATCGGTTATAGCCGTTGGCTATCCTGCAGAAGCCCCTGCCAGACCTAAAAGGAGAGCTGTTGAGGATATTGCAAAGTTCTTTTAATATGGGAGTTATGCAGTTTTTTAGCTTGTATTTGTGATATTGACCTTCCTGCGCTTTAGTTTGGTCGTCAGACCTTTCTTACAGCATGGGGAGGTCTTTTTGTGCGTAAAAATAAGGCGTTAGAACAAAATCTAACGCCTTACTGATATTCTTTTGAACACGAAGTCTTATCGTTGTTCACATTAGAAGATTTGTGAAGTGGCTTAAAACCTTACTTCATAGCCTCTTCAACTGCAACTGCGCAAGCAACTGTAGCACCAACCATTGGGTTGTTGCCCATGCCGATAAGACCCATCATCTCAACGTGTGCAGGAACTGAAGAAGAACCAGCAAACTGAGCGTCGCTGTGCATTCTTCCCATTGTATCTGTCATACCGTAAGAAGCAGGACCAGCAGCCATGTTATCTGGGTGCAGAGTTCTACCTGTTCCTCCGCCTGAAGCAACTGAGAAGTATTTCTTGCCCTTCTCAAGTCTTTCCTTCTTGTATGTACCTGCAACTGGGTGCTGGAATCTTGTTGGGTTTGTTGAGTTACCTGTGATAGAAACGTCTACGTTCTCTTTCCACATGATAGCAACGCCCTCGGTAACATCGTTAGCACCGTAGCAGTTTACCTTAGCTCTCAGACCATCAGAGTATGCCTTACGGAATACTTCCTTAACTTCGCCTGTGTAGTAATCCATTTCTGTTTCAACATATGTGAAGCCGTTGATTCTAGCGATGATCTGTGCAGCGTCCTTGCCAAGACCGTTAAGAATAACTCTCAGAGGCTTTGTTCTAACCTTGTTAGCCTTCTCAGCGATACCTATAGCACCCTCAGCGGCAGCGAATGATTCGTGACCTGCGAGGAATGCGAAGCACTCTGTGTCCTCTTCAAGAAGCATCTTGCCGAGGTTACCGTGACCAAGACCAACCTTTCTCTGGTCAGCTACAGAGCCAGGGATACAGAAAGCCTGAAGTCCCTCGCCGATAGCAGCAGCAGCGTCAGCAGCTCTTGTGCAGCCCTTCTTGATAGCGATAGCGCAGCCTACTGTGTAAGCCCACTTAGCGTTCTCAAAGCAGATAGGCTGAATGCCCTCAACGAGCTTATAAATGTCAAGACCCTTAGCCTTGCATACGTCAGCACACTCTTCGATAGTGTTGATACCGTACTGATTGATAACAGCAAGGATCTGCTTTTCTCTTCTCTCATATGATTCAAATAAAGCCATTGTAACAAATCCTCCTTATTCTTTTCTTGGGTCAACGATCTTAACAGCGTCAGCTACTCTGCCGTACTGACCCTGTGCTTTCTCAAAAGCGGTGTTAGCATCGTCGCCAGCCTTGATGAAGTCCATCATCTTGCCGAAGTTTACAAACTTGTAGCCGATGATCTCGTCATCTTCGTTAAGTGCAAGACCTGTAACATAGCCGTCTGTCATTTCAAGGTATCTAGGACCCTTTGCAAGTGTACCATACATAGTACCTACCTGTGAACGAAGTCCCTTACCAAGGTCCTCAAGACCAGCGCCTACTACAAGACCGCCCTCAGAGAATGCACTCTGTGAACGACCGTAAACGATCTGGAGGAAAAGCTCTCTCATAGCTGTGTTGATAGCGTCGCAAACGAGGTCTGTGTTAAGAGCCTCGAGAACTGTTCTGCCTGGAAGGATCTCTGATGCCATAGCAGCAGAGTGTGTCATACCTGAGCAGCCGATAGTTTCAACGAGACATTCCTGGATAACGCCCTCTTTTACGTTAAGTGTCAGCTTGCAGCAGCCCTGCTGTGGAGCACACCAGCCGATACCGTGTGTAAAGCCTGAGATATCCTTGATTTCCTTAGCTTTTACCCACTTTGCTTCTTCTGGAATTGGAGCTGCACCGTGAGCAACGCCCTGAGCGATAGGGCACATTGTTTCAACTTCGTGAGAATAAACCATTATTTACATAACTCCTCTCAAATGATTTTGGTGTAAATGTTGTATATTACATACACTCATATTATAACGCATATTTCGCCATTTTGCAATAGTATTTTATGATTTTTAATATTTTTTTCTCATTCTGTGGTAATTATAACGCTGCTGAGAGGTGCGAGTCTGAGTGGCAGCTTATAGTTTGTGGTATAAAGACCGCTGTTTATGCAGTTTGATCCACTATAAATATCACGGTCAGAGTTGAGAAGCTCTTTGTAGGCTCCGTTTTGCTCGACCTTCAGGCTATAGTTCTGATAGCTTCCGGAAAAATTGAACACCATATAAAGCGTTTTGCCGGAAGGGTCGCTTCTGCGGTAGGCATAAATGCACTGATTTTTGTTGTCTGCGTCTATCCAGCGGAAAGATGTGGAATTATAGTCGGACTTATACAGTGCAGGCTGTTCAAGATAAAGCTTGTGGAGTGCTTTCACATACTCGTGTAATGAATCGTGTATAGGATATGTAAGCAAATTCCAGCCAAGCTCTTTTTCATCACGCCATTCAAGATATTCGCCAAGCTCGTTGCCCATGAAGTTGAGTTTCTTGCCAGGGTGAGTGAACTGGAAAGTATACAGTGCTCTTATGGTAGCAAACTGCTCCTGCTGACTGCCGAACACCTTATCCACCATGGTTTTCTTGCCGTGAACTACCTCGTCGTGAGAATAAGGAAGAATGAAAAGGTCATTATAGAAATAACTCATGGAGAAAGTCATTTTATTGTGATGATTTCTGCGTTCAAAAGGCGGAGTCTTTATATAATTGATAGTATCGTTCATGAAGCCCAGATCCCATTTATAGTCAAAGCCAAGACCGCCGAACTCAACAGGGGCAGTTACCTTAGTGTAGTTTGTGGAATCTTCTGCGAAAAGCATAACGTCAGGGTGCATTTTCTGAATGGTGTAATTAGTGTTCTTCAAGAACCATATACCGCTGTCGTTCACAGCGTCATCAGTGTGGCCGTGACGATAGATAAGGTTTGCAACTGCGTCATATCTCAATCCGTCAACATGATATTTTTCTATCCAGAAATTAACTGAGGATTTTACAAAGCTGAGCACATGAGGCTTTGTGTAGTCAAACAGGGCAGTACCCCACTCGGAGTATCTGTCATACTCGTTGTCGCTTTCAAAGAGGAAGCCTCCGTCATAGATGTGCAGGGCATAGAAATCACGAACAAAATGTACGGGTACAAAGTCCAGAATAATGCCGATATTTTCCGAATGACAAGCGTCTATGAACTTCATAAGCCCTCTGGGGTCGCCGTAACGGCTGGTTGCGGAGAAATATCCCGACACCTGATAGCCCCATGAGCCGTCATAAGGATATTCCGTCAGTGGCAGAAGCTCGATATGGGTATAGCCCATTTCCTTTACATAAGGTATGAGCAGGTCTATCATTTCTTCATAGGTGTAAAAGCGGTCGGTCTCTTCTTTTCCCTCTTTTATGCGCCACGAGCCGAAATGCACCTCATATATGTTCATAGGCTTTTCATAGCATTTGTCACGCTTTGAGAGCCATTCTTGGTCATTCCAGCTATAGCTGTCGATATCATACACCACAGACGCATTTTTCGGTCTTACCTCGCTGTACACCGCAAAAGGGTCTGAGCGGTAGTGCTTTTCAAGAGTAGGCGTTGTGATAACATACTGATAAATGTCACCCTCTTTTGCAGGGTGTTCAACGCTCCATACCCCACGTTCATCACATTCCATAGGGATAATATCTCCATTCAGGCAAAGCTCTACCTTTCTTGCATGGGGCGCATAGGTGGAAAATCTTATGCCGTTCTCTATTTTTACTGCCCCCAGGGCTTCATACGCTCTACAGCTTTGACCATTTATAAATTCTGTGATGATATTGTCTTTCATGCCGTTTCCCCCTGTGAAAAATATGATAATGATAAAATATTTATAAAAAGTTATTGAAATTTCATAAATTTATGATATAATAAAAGTTAGCGCAAATTGTCTGCTTTTTTGACATTAATCCAGCTTAGTCTGATTTTTCCTCAAAAAAGACCTTTTGTCGTTATGAATCTGAAAGGAATGTAGTTAAATGTCAAGCTCTGCGATAACCAAAAGTGCTTTGTGTGATTCACTGAAAAAACTCTGCGAGCAAAAACCCTTTGATAAAATATCCATATCCGATATAACAGGTGAGTGCGGTCTTAACCGCCAGTCTTTTTATTACCATTTTCAGGATAAATATGAGCTTTTGAGCTATATCTATCTTCACGAGCTTTTCGCTGACATCACCAAAGGCGTAAACTACGACAACTGGTATGAGCGTCTTGAAGGATTTCTTGTAAATATGCTCAAAGACAAGCGCTTTTACTCAAACACGCTAAAAAGCAACGAAAAGATATTCGAGCATTATCTTTTCAGAAGTATGCACAAGCTGTTCATCAGATTTTTCTATCACGCTGTTGCTATAACCAGAAAGCGTTCCGATAAGGCGAAGTTCTTTGCCGATTTTTATTCTCATGGCTATTGCGGAATAATAATAGATTGGGCAACGGGCGGAATGAGAGAAACTCCACATGACGTAATGCTGAAAATGCGTGAGCTTGCATACGAAAATGTTACCATTGGTGAGGGATTCAGACAGAACCTTTGACAAAAGTCACACAATCACTCTGTTATTTTATCATATTTTATGTAATAAGTGAATAGACAAACCTAAACATACGACAAAAAAAGCGACAGATCCAGATTTCTGTCGCTTTTATTTTTTTCTACTTTGAAGCTTTTGGTTTTCTTCTGTCAATAATAACGCATGCTATGAATATCAGCAAGCCTGCCCCTGAGAGAACAATGCCCTTGTGGAGCAACGGTGCGGTAAAGGTTATCTTTATGCTGTGGCTGCCCTTTGGTATCTTGAAGCCAAGGAATGCAGTGTCGGTCTTTTCACACTGCACCTCTTTGCCGTCGATCTCGGCGGTGAAGCCGTCGGTATACGGAATGGAAATGGTGAAATAGCCGTCATTTTTAACGTCTATAGTGCCGTTTATCACATCTCCGTGAGAGGTCTTCTTGTCTATCATGAACGGGTCAACGTCACGCACAAGGCTGTCTTTGTCGATGACATAACAGCGAACGTTGGTTATCTCATACTTGCCGTCAGAGAAATTCACTTTAACGCTGTCTGCACTATAGTCCTGACCTGTGGTTATGACATATTCAAAACGTCTGTTATTATTGTAATACTTCCAATCAGGTGCAGTGAGCTTGTTTTTATTGCCGTTTATGGACACCCAAGCGTCCTTTCTGCCACCCTTTATATCGTTGTTCACATTGAAAGATACAAACATTATCTCATTGTTCGTGAGCGTTTCGGGAAGCGTTATCTCCTGAGTGAAAGGCTTTTTGGCGTCAATGGTGTATTTTCCCCATTCACGCTTTATCTGGTCGCACTCTGTAAAGTTGATGGAGCGTACTTTTTTGATATCAGATGAAAATGACTTTTCCGTCTTATCCTCAACTATTATATTATTGAAAAGAGCTTCCACTGAGTAAGGATAATTCAGGGAATTATATTCTTTTCTGCCGATAAGAGCATTGGTAGCATATCCGAAAGGCAGAACGTCATTGTTTTCATAAAGTGAAAGGCTTCCGCTCTCTTTTATCTTCTTGTAGCCTGACACTGCCTTTACCGGGTCGTCAGTGATAAGATATCTGTTTGAAAAATACATATCAGCAATAAGGCTTCGTGTCTGAGTGGTCAGGGAAGTATTGCGGTATGAATTTTCGTTGTATATCTCGCTGTAATAAAATTTGTTGTAATCTTTATTGTGCAGTGATGAATATATTGACATGGTGTAATAATCTGCGTTATATATCATGTTCACAGTGTTCACTTCGTCAACGCAGTTTGAAGTCCTCGATATTTCTTCCTGCGAGCCGACATAGTCTGCAAGTGTATTCATATCACTGCTGTTATCATAGTCAAGTTCTTTTAAAGGCACAAGCTTGTCTGCAAAGTTTGCATATACTGTGGATACCACGAGGCAAAGGGACATTCCTATATTAAGTATGAACTCTTTTTTGCAACGTCTGTATACAAACAGGCTCGACATAAGCACAACAAAGTCAAGGATAATATAAAACTCCACTTTTTTGGTGGTCTTGAACCAGAAAACTCCTGCCAATGCAACTAAAAGGGTTATCACTGCAAGTGGTTTAAGCTTTAGCTTTCCTCTTATTATATCAAAATAGGTGTGTCCGAAAAGGAGCATGCCAAGAGGAAGGAAAGGTATAAGAACTTTCGGGTCAACATACAGTGTGCCGTTTAACATATAGACTATTATAGGGCAGGTGGCTATTACCATCATAACGATCCCGAGAAATCTTCTATAGCGTTGTTTTGAGAACACCGCCGATATTATGCTAAGCACTGTGAAAAGGCAAAGCCCCATTGAGTAGTGATAATAGAGCAGGAATTTCAAGTTTACACCTGGTATGAACGACTTGAGATCAACATGGCTGTTGCCTGCCTCTCTGCCTGAGAGCATACAGTGCAGTGTCGGCAGGATAAGCACGCACGCCATTATCACTGCCAGGATAAGCCTGAAAGCGAATGCTGTTCCGTCTTTGCAGAACTTCTTGAAAGTTGGCTTTTCATTTATTTTCAGCCAGCGGTAAACGCCATACACTGCCATTGCCGCAAGACCCGACACTGCAAAGAAATAGCTTGTCATGAGCATCAAAAATGCCCAAAGCGTCACCATGTATTTTCTCTTGCCTTCAAAATAATCCTCGATAGCCATAAAACCTAAAAGCAGGAACGGCATATAATTCACGAACATTATGTGCCTGTGACTGTGGAAGATAAGGGGCGCTGAAAAGAGAAACACAAAGCTCAATGCAAACGCTGTGTTGGCTGTGAATTTCTGCCGCATCCATATATAGAATATCCACAGGCTTGCTATAATGCCTATTATGGATACTATCTGTATATAGGTTGACATTTTCACAAAGGGCAGAAGATAAGAAAAAAGTATTATAGGCGAATAAAGCCCATAATATGACAGATTATAGATGTTCTCACCACAACCTATGTTCGGGGCAAAGGAGGGAAAAAAGTCCCCTGTTTTGTAAAAGAGCTTTCTGAAATAATCAGGGATAGCATAGTGCTGTCCGCCCCAATCAAGCTCAGAGCCATAGGCGTATTTAAACCTTGTGAGCGCAAGGACAAACAGAAGATATATCCCTGTAAGCACACACAGATGTATTATATTTTTCTTACTGAGCTTCATTCACAGCCACTCCCAGCGCAGTTGCAGTTTGTTTTTTCATTTCAGGGTGTTCACTGTAGCGTTTATACAGCGTCCAATCCTCATAATAAGCCATATGCCACAGCTTGTTTACAGTTTTCTCTTGAGAGGTATACATATCCGCAAGCTTTTTCTTGAACTCGTATCTCTCCTTTGATATCTTTGGCAAAGTGCTGCCCACCACTTTCAGACGGCTAGCCTTGTAATACTTGCCAAAGCAGTAAAGGTCGCACTGAATATCGTTTTTATCGTATATCTCAGTGACGTAATTATGCACGTTTACATGGTGGATATGACCATATTCGCCTTTTTGATTATGCACAGCTATAAGCTTCCAATCCTTGCAGGTCATTATCTTTTCAAGGTCAGATTCGATACCGTCCTTAACAAGCGCCCAATCGTCACGCTTGCCCCTGACTTTATCAGGATATTCAAGCATTATACACTCGTTTCCCGAGGCTTTCACCACGTCCTTGAACTCCTGAGAACGCACCTTATTTCTTCCGTTTGTTACACACACAACAAGATAGCCTTTATCATAAAGATGTCCTCCGCCCCAAAGCACTTCGTCGTCTGGATGAGCAACTATCATAAGCTTATCAGCCTTTGATGACGAAGCAAGCTGTAACTGTATGGCGGATATAGGCGCAACGTCATAAGCCTGATTGACGGTATCTCTTATATGTCTTTTGTAGCCTAAAAACCACAGTGTGCCTATAAAAAGGACTATTGCCAGAATTATTGCTGTTTCCTTTATATGCCGTCTTGTAAATTTGAGCATAAAAATGCCCGCACCCTTGCAGGATCTCTTCTGCGAGACACGGGCGTTCACCTCTTTCTTTATTACTTGTTGTTCACATAGTCTATAAATCTTTCAAATGCAGCTTTTCCGTCTTTGTTTCTCTTATAAACGCCTGCATGTTCAAGCACCTTTGCGAACACGATGCCTATTTCTTTTTGCAAGACCTCGTGAACGTTCTCAGCTGTAATATTGTTTTTCTTTGATATCTCCTCAGCCCAGTCAGCGTGTTTTTCGATCATCTCGTCACGGCGTACACCCTCTATGCCCTCTGTGACCAGAACCTGAGCAAGCTTCTCCATTTCGCCTTTAAGTCTTGACGGAAGCACTGCAAGACCCATTACTTCGATAAGACCGATATTCTCTTTCTTTATATGATGAAGCTCCTGATGTGGGTGATAAACGCCAAGAGGATATTCCTCGGTTGTGATGTTGTTTCTAAGCACAAGGTCAAGCTCATATCTGCCGTCCCTCATTCTTGCGATAGGTGTGATAGTGTTGTGCGGCTCGCCTTCAGTTTCAGCGTAAATGAACGCTTCTTCATCAGTGTAGCCTCTCCAAGCTTTGAGTATCTTGTCAGCAAGGTCAACAAGAGCATTTTTATCCTCGCTGTTTATTCTGATAACTGACATAGGCCATTTTACGATGCCTGCGTCAACGTTCTCAAAGCCCTTGAAAACTATCTTTTCTTCAACAGAGGCTTTTGCCATTGCAAAAGTATAATGACCGCCCTGAAAATGCTCGTGTGAAAGGATAGAGCCGCCAACGATAGGCAGGTCGGCGTTTGAACCTATGAAATAGTGCGGAAACTGTCTAACAAAGTCAAAAAGCTTCTCAAATGCCGAGCGGTCTATTACCATAGGAGTATGCTTCTTATTGAAAAGGATACAATGCTCGTTGTAATAAACATATGGGGAATACTGAAGTCCCCAGTCTGTGCCGTTTATTTTAAGGGATATAACACGATGGTTCTGTCTTGCAGGGGAGTTCACTCGTCCTGCATATCCCACGTTCTCATAGCACAGCAGGCACTTAGGATATCCCGATTGCTTTGCAAGCTTTGCCGCCGCAATGGCTTTCGGGTCTTTTTCAGGTTTGGAAAGATTGATAGTTATATCAAGGTCGCCGTACTCTGTTGGAGCTATCCAGCGCATATCCTTCTTTACTCTGTATCTTCTTATGTAGTCCGTATCCTGCGAAAGCTTGTAGAAATAGTCAGTTGCGACCTTTGCAGACTGGTGATTGTAAAGTCCCCAGAACTTTGTGTCTACCTCTGACGGCCTTGGAGTAAGAAGCCCCATGAGTTTTGTGTCGAAAAGATCTCTGTATACAATGGAATTTTCCGTAAGGCCCTTTTCCACAGCGTAATCGAGAAGCTCTTTGAGAGTGCTTTCAAGATCAACGTCAGAAAACTCCTCCGCAGGTTCGTCATATTCCTCAAGGTCAAGGGCTTCAAGAAGCCTGTTTGTAGTGTAAACTCTGTCGCTCTCCTCAATAAGTCCGCTTTCCAGACCATATGTTACAAGTTTTTTTATGCTTTCAAATATCATGTTACAGATCCCCTTTTGTACAAAAGTATGAGGGGTAACCCCCTCAGCCAGCTCTATTATTATAGCCCATTGCTTATTCTTTGTCAACCGACAGAAAGGCTAATTAAGATACTTTTAAGCATTTGAAAAGTGTAATAAGAATATTTTAAGATTATTTTGTATGGGCTACCTTTTGTCACTTGTCGGTCTTAACGCACTACTTGAATCAAATGTCAATAGCAGGAAGCGAAACGTCAGGGTATGATGTCCCCTACATCTAATGCCAGCAAAAACAAGATGCAACGATTTAATATTGAATATTAACAAATTGTTAAATCAATGGTCGTCCTATTGACAAAAGCGGGAAGTATGGGTATAATAAAAACAATATGACAAAGGCGTTGACAGGAACAAAAGCAAAGTTCTGACATTACAGAGAGCCGTCGGTGGGTGCAAGACGGTATGCGGAATTTGTGATAACTCGTCCTCGAGCTTGAACGGTGAAATCTTATTAGCCGCTCACGGGTTCTCCCGTTATAGAGATACGCATTGATAGATGCGGCTGAGATATGCGGTGTGAGCCGTATATGAATGAGAGTGGTAACACGGCAAAGCTCGTCTCTCCTTATTGGTAGGAGCGGCGATTTTTTTTATGCCCTTTTCCACATCACTATCAAAATAATTATCGGCTTTATATTTATAAGGAGGAACTGACATGAAAAACGTAGAAAAGTATGAGAGAGGCTATTATATGCCTCCTGTAAAGTGCATGAAGTGGGCTGAAAAAGAGTATGTTGACCACGCTCCTGCATGGTGTTCTGTTGACCTGAGAGACGGAAATCAGGCTCTTATCATTCCTATGAGCCTTGAAGAAAAGCTGGAGTTTTTCACAAAGCTCGTTGAGATAGGCTTTAAGGAGATAGAGATAGGTTTCCCTGCCGCCTCTGAAACAGAATATGAGTTCTGCCGCACACTTATCGAGAAGAACATGATACCTGATGATGTTACTATTCAGGTGCTTACACAGTCAAGAGAGCATATCATAAAGAAAACGTTTGAAGCTATCGACGGCGCAAAGAACGCTGTTGTCCACCTTTATAACTCAACATCTGTTGCACAGAGAGAGCAGGTTTTCCGAAAGCCTAAGGAAGAGATAATAAAGATAGCTACAGACGGTGCAAAGCTCTGTAACGAGTATAAGAAGCACGCTAAGGGCAATATCGTATTCGAGTATTCTCCTGAGAGCTTCACAGGCACAGAGCCTGAGTTTGCAAGAGATATCTGCAACGCTGTTATCGACATCTGGCAGCCTACACCTGATAACAAGGTCATCATCAACCTGCCTGTAACAGTTGAAATGTCAATGCCTCATGTTTATGCTCAGCAGGTAGAGTATATGTGCGACACTCTTCACAACAGAGAGAACGTTATTGTTTCACTTCACCCACATAATGACAGAGGCTGTGCAGTGGCTGACTGCGAAATGGGTCTGCTTGCAGGTGCTGACAGAATAGAGGGTACTTGTTTCGGCAATGGTGAGAGAACAGGCAATGCCGATATCGTTACTATCGCACTTAATATGTACACTCATGGAGTTGACCCTAAGCTGGACTTCTCAGATATGCCTGCACTGGTAGAGCTTTACGAGAGAGTTACAAGAATGAAGGTTTATGACAGAAGCCCATATTCAGGCGCACTTGTATTCGCTGCATTCTCAGGCTCACATCAGGACGCTATCGCAAAGGGCATGAACTGGAGAAAAGAAAAGAGCTGTGACAAGTGGACAGTTCCTTATCTTCCTATCGATCCGCATGACGTTGGCAGAGAGTATGACGGTGACGTTATCAGAATAAACTCGCAATCAGGCAAGGGAGGAATAGGCTTTATCCTCCAAAATCAGTTCGGCTACGATCTTCCAAAGAAGATGAGAGAGGACTTTGGCTACAAGGTAAAGGCTGTTTCAGACCACAAGCACAAGGAGCTTATGCCTGATGAGGTCTACAAGATATTCAAGGACGAGTACCTCAACAAGTGCGAGCCTGTTGACATTCCTGAAGCACACTATGTTCAGAAGCAGAACGGCACTATCTGCGCCGCTATCACAGCTTCAGTAAACGGTGTAACAGACGATCACACAGCAGAGGGCAACGGACGTCTTGACGCTGTGGCAAATGCTATCAAGCAGGCTTTGAACTTTGATTTTACCGTGGAAACATACACAGAGCACGCTCTTGAAAGAAAGTCAACATCTGAGGCTGTTTCGTATGTTGGAATTTCCTGCGGTGATAAGATGTATTGGGGCGTCGGCAGACACTCAGATATCATCGTATCTTCTATCAAGGGACTTGTTTCAGCTATCAACAACGCTTTTGCAGATAAGAAGTAATGAATAATAATTTAAGGGACAGGCGAAAGTCTGTCCCTTTTTTTGTACAAAAAAATGCAGCCACATAGAATATGACCGCATTGTATATTATTTCTTTTTTCTTCTGAAAAGCCTTTTGAGCCAGCCTAAAAAGCCCTTTTTCTCCTTTTCAGGCTCGACAGCCTTTGGATCATTTACAGGAGCAGGCTTTGGTGCATTGGCGTATGCTTCAGCGTAAAATCTGCTTTGTGCGTCAATGGCGATATCTCCACGCTCTGCACGGACATATTTTCCGTCAGGCTGCATTATCCTTGCTTTTACGTTGTCCTGCATCTGGGTGTCAAAAATATCGAGGACACGTTTTTTTACTTCTTCGCTGAGGATAGGTGCGGCGACCTCGACACGCCTTGTGGTGTTTCTTGTCATATAGTCTGCGCTGGATATGTATACCTTTTTGCGAACCCCTGTGCCGAAAATATATATCCTTGCGTGTTCAAGATATCTGCCCACTATTGAGCGTATCTGCACATTGTCAGTAACGCCCTCCACGCCTGCCACAAGGCAGGATATACCTCTTATAACAAGCTCTACCTTCACGCCTGCCTGAGAACATTCTATTATCTTGTCCATAAGCACCTTATCAGTAAGAGAATTGAGCTTTGCGGCAACATATCCCTCACCGCCTGCTCTAGCAATGCTTATCTCATTATCCATAAGCTCCACTACCTTGTTTTGCAGGCAGTGGGGAGCGACCATGAGCGCCTTTGAGCTTTCCACAAGCTCGCCCATTGAAAGCGTCCTGAACACCTCGCAAGCGTCCTGAGCAATGTCATTGTTTGATGTCATAAGGCAAAGGTCTGTGTAAAGCCCTGCGGTCTTTTCGTTGTAGTTTCCTGTACCCACCTGAACAGTGTACTTTACGCTGTCGCCAACTTTTCTTGTAATAAGACAAAGCTTTGAATGGACTTTAAGTCCCTGCGGACCATACATTACATGACAGCCTGACTCCTCGAGAAGCTTTGACCACCCTATATTGTTTTCCTCGTCAAAACGTGCCCTCAGCTCCACAAGCACAAGCACGTCCTTGCCGTTTTCTGCGGCGTTGCACAACGCCTTTATTACCTTGGAGTTCTTCGCCACACGATACAAAGTCATCTTGACAGATGTAACGCTTTCGTCCTTAGCCGCCTCGTCAAGCAGCCTGATAAAAGGCTTTATGGACTCATAAGGATAGTGCAGGAAAAGATCCTTTTCGTCTATCTGCTCTATCATTGACCTTGACGGGTCTATCATAGCAGAGGGCTGAGGCTCCTGCTTTGGGAAGAAAAGTTCCTTTCTGTCTGCCACTTTGTCAAACACAGCGAACACATAGGACATATCGAGGGGAGTTTTCTCCACAAAGACTTGCTTTTCTGAAAGCTCCAACCTTGAAAGCAGTTCGTTTAGCACAGTGTCGGATATTTGCTTTGAAAGCTGCAATCTAACAGGACAAAGGCGTTTACGCTTGTTGATAAGCTCAGACATATTTTGTCTGAAATCAAGTTCCGAGTCAAAGCCCTCGTCAACGTCGATATCGGCGTTTCGTGTCACTCTCATAAGAGCCTTTTCTTCTATTTTATAGCCCTCAAATGCTTTGTCGGCATAATGGAGAATAAGCTCTTCTACAAGGATATAGCTTATACACCCCTCGTCATCAGGAAGAAAGATCACACGCTGGAATTTCTCGTTACAGCTAACTATACCCACTGTGACGGCAGATTTTGAAGCGAGTTTTGCGACCGCATAAATACTTTGATTTGCAAGAAACGGGAAAGGGTGTCTTTTATCGATAATAAAGGCGTTAAGGAACGGCTTGACCTCATAGGCATAATAGGCTTCAAGAAATTTCTTATCCTGTTCAGTGAGAGCCTTAATGTTTTTATGTACTATATTTTTAAGCTCCAGTTCCTCGCAGATAGCTTTGTATGTCTTATCTTTTATTGGTATAAGCTCATGAACACGCTCAAATATTGCTGAAAGCTGTTCAGAAGGACGCATTTTGGACTTGTTGTCTTTATGATCGTCGTCCACAAGTGAGGAATCATAAAGCGAACCCACACGCACCCTAAAAAACTCGTCAAGATTGCTTGCAAATATCGACTGAAAAAGCAATCTTTCAAGAAGCGGTGTAGCACTGTCCTGAGCTTCTTCAAGAACTCTCTCATTAAATTTAAGCCATGATAACTCTCTGTTATCGTAGACCTTGTTATTCATATTCTTATTTCTCCTAACTCCTATCGTAAGAAAGGCATCTTATATCATACTGTATTATTATACCGCCAAACGAATATGATGTCAATGCAGGTGCCGTAAAAAGCTTGTAAAATCGTGTAGTGCTACAATAGATATTGGACAAAATTAAGAAAAAAGAAAAGAGAGATAGACAAAAATCTGATAAAATAAAGTTACCACACCAAATTCAAATCAGAAAGGAAGCCTATCTCTCATGAATAGTATAACACAAGATATGAAGTTTCGTCAATCCTTAATGAATTACGCAAAGAAATATGGAGTGAGCCGAGCGAGCAGAAAATACAATAAATCACGTTCATATATATATTTCTGGCTGAAACGCTGGGACGGAAGTGTGGAGTCCCTTGCAGTTAAATCACGCCGACCGCATCATCATCCCAATGAGCATACCAAGGAAGAAATAGATCTTATCAAAAGGTATCACAAACGGAACCCGACACTTGAGCTTCCCGAACTATGGCATCGTCTCAGGAAACAAGGGTATACACGCTGTCTTGAAAGTCTTTACAGGGTTATGAAAAAACTAGGAATGCTTCCGAAAAAGCCGAAGAAAGCGACGTATAAACCAAAGCCATACGAGCAGATGACATACCCCGGAGAACGTGTTCAGGTGGACGTAAAGGTAGTTCCGAGAAAGTGTATAGCTGACCCAGAGATGAAGCTGTACCAATACACGGCGATCGATGAGTATACCAGGATAAGATTTTTATACGGATATGAGGAGCAAAGCACCTATTCTTCAGCAGACTTTGTAAAAAGGCTGGTGAAATGGTACAAACGCAGAGGAATAACGGTGAAATGTATTCAGACCGACAATGGATTTGAATTTACTAACCGCTTTTCGCCAAGCAA